>OODN01001096.1_pt1 | contig 10943 bp, 10 predicted proteins | sample 1671651 | NCBI WGS metagenome assembly OODN01 (sample SAMN06348178, study PRJEB24527) | human gut metagenome | biome: human gut; feature: ankylosing spondylitis patient; material: feces | host: Homo sapiens | place: China | collected 2015-10 | reverse complement strand
TCAATGTGATTAAGTTGTCGAACCGCCGTATACGGAACCGTACGTACGGTGGTGTGAGAGGTCGATAATCGAACTAATCAATTATCTCCTACTCGATTTTCAACTTATATATTGTCATAACTACTTTGTTGAGATTTCCTTTCTTCTTGTTTTATCAACCCATTTGAACTATGATATTAATGATTTTATTTTTAGGGAGATTTTTCAATGTTTGAAGAAACTAAAAAGGGCTTTGACTGGTTTAGCCTAATTGTTGGAATCTTATTTATCATTGCCGGAATTGCATCATTCACGCGGCCAGATAAAACCCTTCACTTCTTAGCCATTGTTGCCGGAATTGCTTTTATTTTCCGCGGAATTTATGAATTATGGTTCCGTCAACGAATCGGTCGAATCTTAGGAGAATCCTCAGGTTGGTTAATTTTTTCTGCAATTTTAGATATCATTTTAGGAATTATTTTTCTTTTCCAACCAAGCTTTGGGGTACTCTTCATTGCTATCATCTTCGCTATCTGGTTTATCCTTGATTCTATCACTGAGTTGATCAGTGCGAAGTTTTTCAAGGAATTTTATCGCGGATACTACTGGTTCATTTTGAGTTTGGTATTAGGAGTTATTCTTTTATTTAGCCCATTACTTTCCGCTATTACAGTGGTATGGTTAGTTTCAACATTCTTGATTGTGTTCGGAATCATGAAACTTATTCAAGCATTTTAACGTATACCTTATATTAAAAGGGATCAGCAAAACTGATCTCTTTTAATTTTACGAATATTTTGAATTATAAGCCTTGTTCCGTCATCAAATATTAGGTGATGAGCATGGTAATCAATTCGTTTTAATTTTCCCGTGTATTCTTCATAAAAACCTGTCTTACCATTAAAGAATTCAACTTTTATTAACGGATGTGATCGGCCCCGTTCAATCATGGCAAGTTGGACTCTAATTCGATGCCTCATCTCAGCTGTGGGATAAGTCTTATGACCATACTTTTCCCCTACCTTTGCTAATAATTGATGGTAGCCGGTCAAGGCCGCAAAAGGAGAAAACTGAGCAGCGCGATCTTCGGTGGTCATTGGCGTATGAGCTTGAGAAACATGCCGAGGGGTGTTGATAATATCACGATACTTTGAGGTATCACTAAACAAGCTTTTTTCTATTTTCAGCAAATCTTCATTTTCCATTATGCTTGGTGCCCTCCAATCTGATTATTTCTTTCCAAAAGAGTAGCACCTTTTTTCAAATCCGCCGCTCGAATAATGGCATTTTTACCGTACTCATTTTGCAAATCAAGGACAAGTCTTTGTAGTTTTTGATCCTTTTCTTGAACTTTGGAACGATTCTTATGTTTTTTCGTTGAGTCCGTAAATAAATCTAACTGCTCATTATAATTCGCCAATCTGGCAAGCCGTGGTGAGAGAAGGTGGTTCGCTATTACCGTAATTTTACGAGCTGTCAATCGCCGGTCAAGGCCAGAATCACATAACTTCATAAATGCCTCCATCAATTCTGTACCAGATGAAGTCGATAAGGAAAGATTAGCTTTTCCATGCATTGGCTTTGGCGCCTGGCGTCCATAGAAGTCTGTCACTAATGGTCCTTGGTAATCCTCCGATATATTAGAAACATCATAGGCGACCCTTAAAGCTACTTGATCAGTTACTAAGTTTTGCTTGGTTAACTGGAGAGCTAATGAATTAACCATCTCTTGAATCACTAACCGGGTTTCTGTAAAGTTATAAGGTCGAGGCAACACCTGCCCAGAATACACCCCATGATCTGATGAATGATAATTTTTGATATCTTTAATGGTGGCTGACTCATATCCCCACGCATGGTCAATAATGATTTCCGCATTTTTTCCAAATTCGCGGTATAATACTTCTTCATTCATTGGATCAGATAACTTTCCCAAAGAACAACGAGCAATATCTCCCATTGTATGAAGACCTAGCTTTTTTAGTCGTCGCGCATACCCAGGACCAATTCGCCAAAAGTCTGTTAGTGGCTGGTGCGCCCAAAGGTAACGGCGAAAAGTATGTTCATTCATCTGTGCAATCCGGACCCCGTCTTCATCCCCTGGAATCCGTTTAGCTACTATATCCATCGCTACTTTCGCTAAGAAAAGATTGGTCCCAATTCCTGCAGTTGCAGTAATTTGTGTCTCTGCTTTAATTGTTTGGATGATTTCCTTAGCTAAAGAACGGGCGCTAACATGGTACTTATTAAGATAATCAGTAATATCCATCATTACCTCATCAATAGAATAAACGTGGATCTTTTCTGGTGGTAAATAGCGTAAATAAATTTCATAGATGGCGGCACTTTTTTCAAGATAAAAATTCATTCGTGGGCGCGCAATCCTATAACCAATTTTAAGTTCCGGTGATTTTAATAGTTCATCCCGGTAAATTGAAACAACTGGTGATAATCGCTGGTGAGACATTTCTTTGGCACGACGATTATTCAAGTACGCTACCCGTTGTTCCACCTCATACAATCGCGGGCGACCAGAAACGCCAAACTTTTTTAAAGCTGGTGAGACGGCGAGACAAATAGTCTTACTAGTTCGCGATTCATCGGCAACTACGAGGTTAGCGTTTAAGGGATCGAGCCCACACTCAGTACATTCGACCGAGGCATAGAATGATTTTAAATCGATTGCCATATATGTTCGCCCCATCATGAGAATACCTCCAGCACTTCAGTAAATACTATTATATCTTCAATCAAACATATGTTCAAGAAACGGATGAAAAATAAAGGGTTGCAGAAAGTAATTTTCCACAACTCTTTACTCAGTTTAATTTAATTATTCAATATCAATATGATTTTCATCGTCATCAGTCTCATCCTTCTTAGGAAGAGTAATTGTCAAAACACCATTCTTGTATTGAGCTTTGATATCCTTCTTATTTACATCTGGTAAACGATATTGCCGACTCATTTGGCCATACCGACGTTCAGAATGCAGAACATTGCCATCCTTATCACCATCATCATCAAAGGTATCCCGATGACCAGTAACTGTCAAAATATCATTGGCATAATTAATGTGAATATCCTTCTTATCAAATCCAGGCATGTCAATCTTTACGGTATAATTTTTGTCATCTTCTGTAACATCTGTCTTCATGTGATCAGCAACCGGAGTTAGGTTAGAGAAGAAATCATCGTTCATCCAGTTACGCATGTTCATCAAACTATCGAATAAATTATTACGGTTTTGTAATTCATTAGCCATAAAGAATGCTTCCTTTCTTTCTTATTCATTGTCTATGTTAAACGCTTTCAGCTAAAATGCAACTAATATGCTAGGGACCATTGACTAAAAAGAATATAATAGAAGTAGGAAAATAGAAAGGAGCCGCGCAAGATGAAAAAAGTCACAATCAATGATGTTTCAATGCCCGCAATTGGAATCGGAACATGGAACATGGGAAATTCTCTCGTCAATCGGTCCACAGAAATTAAAGCCATTCAAACTGCAATTGACGTTGGCGCACAAGCTATTGATACTGCGGAAATGTATGGCGATGGTCGTTCTGAAGCACTTGTCGCTGAGGCCATCAAACCATATAGTCGGGAAAAGCTATTCTTAATTGATAAAGTTCTTCCTTCAAATGCCAGCAAGACAAAACTTGAGCATAGTTTAGACCAAAGTTTAGCTGCCGTAGGAACAGACTATTTTGACCTTTACCTTTTACACTGGCGGGGTGGGATTCCGTTAGCAGAAACAGTCAACGAATTAGAGAGAGTTAAAAAGGCAGGAAAGATTAAAGCATGGGGAGTCTCAAACTTCGATGTCAGTGATCTTGAAGAATTATGGCGCCTTAAAAATGGCACTGATTGCGTTGCCAACGAAGATCTCTATAATCTCGATAGTCGTGGAATTGAATTTGACCTCCTTCCCTTAATGAAACAGCATCAGCTTCCATTAATAGCCTACTCTCCCCTTGCACAGGGTGACAGTCTATCTGGAAAGTTAACCGAGAATCCGCTACTAAAAGAAATTGCCGCAAACCACCATATGACTGTTAGTCAGATCATGCTTGCATGGGTCTTAAGAATTGGAAATGTCCTTGCTATTCCAAAGAGCAGCAGCCCAAAACATGCTGAAGAAAATGTTGCAGCTGGTAACATTGAACTAAGTGATGATGAGTTACTTGCTTTACAAAAAGAGTTCCCATCACCAAATAAAAAAGTACCCCTCGCAGTAATTTAAGAGTTACAATGTGACATAATAAAGCTAAAAATCGAACTACAATTTTGCATTTCACAAAGTTGCAGTTCGATTTTTCATATATGAGGAAAACTAATAATTAATTTTCTTGATTAGCCTTTACCGGGTGATAGCGATGAAGACGTTGAGATCCTACATCGATTTCTGCTGGATTACCTTTGTGGCCCGGCTTAATCTCAACAAGGCCTAACTTAATAGCCCCCACAGGACAAACAAGTGCACACAGTTGACAACCGACACACTTACTCTTATCAAAAACTGGTTGCCGTTTTTCATCATCCCAAGTTAATGCTTGGTGAGCACCATCTTGACATGAGATAAAGCAACGTCCACAACCGATACACTTATCCCAATCAATCTTAGGGTAAACCTTGTAATTTCGGTCAAGCTGATTAGTAGGAATAATATTCTTATTAGCTAAGCCGACAAGATCTTGAAGGTGGTCTACATGCTGTTCTTCCATGTAATGCATTAAACCATTAGTAAGGTCATCAATGATCCGATAACCATATTCCATGATCGCAGTTGTAACTTGGAGAGTAGTAGCACCCAAAAGAATAAATTCAGCAGCATCTTCCCAGGTTTCAATTCCCCCAATTCCAGAAATCGGTAGTTGTTCAAGGCCGGCTGCTGACCGTAATTGTTGTAAGAAACGTAAAGCAATTGGCTTAACAGCTTTCCCAGATAATCCAGAAACAGAAGATTTACCATCAATATTTGGTAAACCAACCTTCTTCTTCAGATCAACATCAACAATTGATTTAACAGTATTGATTGCGGAGAAGCCATCTGCCCCTCCTTCTAGACATGCCTTAACAACCGGAACCATCGTCGTAATATTTGGTGTCATCTTCGCAAGAAATGGAAGGCTAGTCCCGCGTTTAACGGCTTCACAATTCTTCTTACATAATTCTGGATTAGTTCCCACATCTGAACCCATGGTATGAGAAGTCATCTGTGGACAAGAGAAGTTTAATTCAATCATATCAGCCCCTGCCTCAGTTACTAACTTAGCCAGGTTGGTCCAATCTTCTAATGTCTCACCCATAATTGAAGCAATCAAGACTTTATTGGGATATTCCTCTTTTAACCGTCGCATATCAGCCAAGTCCTGCTCCAAGGGGTGTTCTGATAATTGTTCCATATTCTTAAAGGCAACAAAATGCATGTCTTCCTTGGCTAATTCGTCGAACCGAGGAGAAACTTCATCAATCTTAAAGTGTGTTGGTGATAAAGTCTTATATACGATACCGCCCCAACCAGCGTCATATGCATTCTTACACATTTCGTAACAGTTCCCAACAGGTGAGGACGACAAGCAAAATGGATTTTCAAAATGAACGCCTAAAAAGTCTACAGATAAATCTTTTTTAATCATTTTCTTGTCCTCCTAACAACCGGTCTATTTCTTCTGCTACTTCTTTTCCCTTCTGTACTGCTACCACAACAGTTTTATCTCCGGCAACAATATCACCAGTCGCAAAAACTTTGGGATCTTTTGTCCGGAATCGTGGTTCACGGAATGGAATTTCATTATGCTGTAAGTCAATGTCTAGTCCTTCTGCATTCGCTTTTTGACCAACTGCTAAAATAATCTTATCAGCAGTAATAGTTAATTCACTCTTAATCTTCCGGTGAGTAAAGGTAGCACGATTCTGATGAACTTCTTTTGGAACGTAACCATCAACAATTGTTACACCAGCTTCTTGAGCACCGGCAAGTTCCTTTTTAGAAGCTTTGAATTCATCAAACTGCTCATAAACAACATCGGTAACATAAGGAACATTAAGCTTCTTTAAGGTTGTTACAACATCCATTGCAACATCCCCACCACCAATAACAAGGACATTTTGCGGAAGATCTTCTAAATTACCCTTACTTTCTTTTGCCCGGGCTAGGAATGAGATTGCTGATTCAGTACAGATATTGTGTTCAAACATTGGAAGCATCTTTGCTTCACTTGTCCCAATAGCAACAATTACTGCATTGTAACGAGCTTTAAGGTCATCCATTGAAATATCTTTTCCGACAGTTGTGTTATAGATAATGTGCACACCAAGGTCGACAATTCGTTGAACTTCATAATCCACAATTTCTTCCGGCAACCGATATTCAGGAATGCCGTAGGTCAAGTAACCGCCAGCCTTAGCAGCTTTTTCATAGATATCAACTGCATAGCCCTTTTCACGAAGAGTCGTGGCTGCCTGTAAACCTGATGGGCCACTACCAATGATGGCAATACTCATCCCGTTTGGCTTACCAGTTTTAAGAATCTTCATATTCATCTTTCGCTCCATATCAGTGACATACCGTTGAATCCCACCGATATCAATTGGTCCGTCGATTTTAGCCCGGGTACATGCTTTTTCACAGTAACGTTCAGTTGGACAAACACGCGCACAGATTGATCCTAACGCATTGTTTTCCCGAATCGTTTCAGCTGCCCCTTTGACATTACGAAAAAGAACACTTCGAATAAATTTTGCTGGATTAGTATGTGCTGGGCAAGCTTGTGAACATGGTGCATCATGACATAATAAACATCGTGCAGCTTCCTGCATTACGGTTGTCATCGTGTAACCTTTCGACTCTGTTTCATACTTTGAAGTCATTAGACACCCTCCTCTAAGTTGTGACTCTTTGACAATTTTGTGATAAACGTAACTTTATATATAAATAATATTATATAAACGCTTTCAATATAAGTAGGCGATCCCCTTAATATATTGCATCGTTCATTCTTAAAGTTGATATCTTCGTATATACAATATGAATATTTTTATTTAACATCTACAACAGTTTTTGTATCAAAAATCACAAAAAGAGTCTTATTACTTAATGAAAAATCAAATTCCTTGTACAATTATTACAGAGACATGGTTTGGTTAAATTGAAAGAAGGATTAACATGAAATTTATTTCTTGGAGTGTTAATGGCTTGAAGTCAGCCATTAATCATGGATTTGTCGAAGATTTTAAACGCCATGATGCTGACTTCTTCTGTCTACAACGTACACAATTGGATAAAGGCGAAGAACCGCTTCAAATTCCTGATTATTACCAATACTGGAATTATGCAGAAAAGAAGGGTTATTCTGGTACCGCCATTTTCACTAAATATAAGCCAGAAAACGTTATATACGGAATGAATAATTCAATTTTTGATAAAGAAGGGCGACTAATCACGCTCGAATATCCAAACTTCTATTTGATTGATGTATACGTCCCAGTTTCAGGTGAAAAGCGGCAACATCTTGATTATCGTCTCGACTGGGATCGCGCTTTCCTTGATTATGTTACTAATTTGCAAAGTAGTAAGCCAGTAATCATTGGCGGTGATATGAGCGTTGCCTATCAACCAATTGGCCTAGCAGAGCCAACAGAAGATCATCATAAAGCCGGCTTTACAAAACAAGAACGAGCTGATTTTGGTAAATTACTTAATGCTGGCTTGACGGATACTTTCCGTTATCTCCACCCTAATTTGCATGGTGCATATACCTGGTGGAGTTATCGTTATGACGCACGGGAACGAAATGTAGGTTGGCGTCTCGATTACTTCTTAGTTTCTGATGTATGGAAAGAACGAATTGAAGAAGCCAAGATTCTTTCAGATGTCAAAGATTCAAGTCACTGTCCAATTGAACTTGTTGCTAATGTTGAAGTATAAGAAAAACGAGCTAAATTTTATAATAGTTAAACGAAAAGAGGTTGGAAAAACTAAAATTTTTCTAACCTCTTTTATCGTATGTTTGAAATTTGTTGATTATCTATTTTATTAAATCTTGTTTTAGTACCAACCGTGTGATTGCCAGAATGATTGAGCAGCACTCCATGAACCGTAACGGTTAGCTACGTATTGATCAGCTACTCGTTCTTGGTTAGCTTCTGAGTAGTCACCATTTAAGTATGATGCTGACAATTGGTACTTACCAATATATTGACCATTCCGTGCACTGTAGCTACCACCTGATTCGCGAGCTGCGATCCAAGCCTTAGCAGCAGCATCATTTCCAGCTACATTTGAGTTATAGCCAGTTGATGCTTGAGCACTAGATTGTTGTACATTTTGTGTTTGTGGAGTTTGTACTTGTTGTTGAGCAACTGGTGCTTCTTGGTTTTGTTGTGCTTGATTTTCAGCAGGTGTAGCTTGTGGTGCAACATTTGCGGCTGGTAAAGTAGCAACTTCTTCTTGAGTAGCTGGTGCAACTTCACCATCATCCTTGATCACTAATTGTTGACCAACGTAAATCAAGTTCTTATCAGCAATATTATTGTTGTTTGCTAATGTATCTACAAAAGTTAGATCGTGACCTAATTTGTAAGAAATCCCAGAAAGGGTGTCACCTGCTTGCACCGTGTAAATACTGTCGGCGTTTGCAGTCGTTGCAGTAGCTACTGTTCCTAATGCAACTGCACCAGTAATCGCTGCTGTAATCTTGGCTACTTTCTTAGATAACTTCATTATAAATTCAATCCGTCCTTTTCTTTTAATTAATCAAATAACTCATTTCAACGATAACTACTATACAGGATTTGGGTTACGAGCGGGTTACTAGGACTTATCAAATTTCGTTATTTCTGTAATTTTTTGTAACAAACGTTCGCTGATTTTTTTATAGTCGCTTAAACGTTGATTTAATAGCTTTTAAGTAACTTGTAAAATTATAACTAGAATTATCTCATGTAAAAATTATTCAAAAAAACTGCTCATTTTTTCTTGACGACACAAAAATCGCCCTGTAACGGACTGTTTGTTACAGGGCGATGACAAAATTGTCTTAATCGTAATCTTAATTATTCATCAAAACATCAAGCAATTCTTGAGCTGATTCTTTCAAAGCATCCTTTGACTTGTCATTACCAAGGTGAGTAAAGATTTCTCCAACGTATACATCTTGGTCAAATAGCTTTGTAAAGACCTTGTCAATAATCGGCTTAGTTAATTCTGGTTCTTGAACTGGGCCAAATGGGTTAGCAAAGAATGTCTTGCTCATTCCAACTTCATCAGTCGTTCCAAGGGCCTTCCGTTGTCCAGCAATAAATACTTCTTCGGCCTCTTCCTCTGTATCAAAACGATGAATACCAACTTCATCACTGTAATTGTTAGCGTATAGCCACATATCAATATGGTGATGTTTGATTACATTTTCGTAAGTATCAGCAGGAATAATAACCCGGGCATTCTTTTGTTCAGGATTAAGGTAAACACCACGATCCATGTTATTGAAGGCCACGGCACTACTCAAATCATCAAGACGAACAAAGGCACCAGTTTCTGTCCCTTGAGCATATACCCCTGGTTCACCATCAGTAAGGGTAAAGCTTCCCATGTCATCAAAGATTGTCTCCATGCTGACAATCTTATCGTTAGCTAATTCTTGCAATGCTTCAATTGATTCTGACTTTCCGGCACCTGAATCACCGAAGAAAACAACATTCTTTTCTTTACCATTAGTAAATTTAATCTTCAACATGGACCCGTGAATTGGCAGGCGACCATTGTAAATTTGATGAAGGTTATGGAGCGTCAAGCACATCTTCTTCATGTAACCAAAGTAAGTAGTCTTATCTGTGTAAGGTACTTCACCAACCCATAAATCATTCTTTTCGTCACGATAGTAATGAGAAACCATGCCTTCTGTTTCTTTTAGACCGAAAAGAAGAATCATATCAGGTTTTTGCCCCTTAATCTCATCAGGGGATGCAATTTCAAATAAGTTTGAAAGAGCGATTCCGTTTACCAAGTAATCAACATTGAAGTAAATAAAGGCTAAACTTTCACCAATCTTTGCTGGGTAACAATACCACTTACCACGTTCACCACAAAAACGTTCGATTGGGTTATCTTTTACTTCAGAAAAGACCCCTTCCCGTTTGTTACTCTTAGTATGCATCATCATTGGTGGACGAAGCATCACGGTATTAATAAAATCAATATCCTTTAATTCTTCATAACCAGCTGGAATTTTCCAATCTTGTTGTTGAACTAAAATTGTTGCGTTAGTTGCCGCATTAACTTGTCGATAAGTCCGGTTTTCAAAACCTTGGAGCTTTTCTTCGAGGATCCGGTATGCTTTACGCACTAAGTCGTTGAATTGGGTATCAATAGTCCGGAACTCGTTACCGATAATCTTATTATCACTAAGATTAATTACCGATACCCGTAATAGTGAACGATAGTATGAGTATAATTCTTCAACACTCTCAAGAATATCTTTAGGGTCATATTCATCAAATGCACTATCATCCTCAAAAAGAACTTTCTTTAAGATATCAACAAACTTGTTAACAGTGGCATTATCAAAAGCATCATCATCATTATCAGGGTTACGTGAAGCTAAATATAAACGGACAATTTCCTTTACTTCATCACTATTAATTAATGAAGTAATATCAGTAAAGTAATTTTGACTATAGTTTAACGTTGCAACACCGCGGTCAGGATTTACATATAATGATTTTGTATCAATAATCTTACTCTCTTTTGACATGGATCTCATCCTTTCATCACTTGAATAACTCTATTATAATATATTTTTTAAGATTAGGATGAAAATAATATTAACTTTTTTTCATTTTACAAAAAAATAGGAAACCATCCCCTTATTGAGACAATTTCCTACTTTAACAATTAATTATTAAATTTTAGTACCAACCGTGTGATTGCCAGAATGATTGAGCAGCACTCCATGAACCGT
>OODN01001093.1_pt1 | contig 10967 bp, 11 predicted proteins | sample 1671651 | NCBI WGS metagenome assembly OODN01 (sample SAMN06348178, study PRJEB24527) | human gut metagenome | biome: human gut; feature: ankylosing spondylitis patient; material: feces | host: Homo sapiens | place: China | collected 2015-10 | reverse complement strand
GAGTAGTTTGTATATATGGAAAGACATGAGAATTATTTTGTTTGGCTGTTTAATCGTAAGCGTCTAAAAACCAAGTACCTATCTTAACTACAATTTCTGTCATATACTGACTTCATCACTTATTTTGGAGGTTGTTAGTTATGACTGAAAAACATGAAATCGTTCCTATTGAACCAGTTCAAGATAGCCAGCTTCTCTTATCTTTGAAAAGAAACGATCTTGAATTCAAGGCTTATACTTCACTGGATCCAATGGTCTTACAAGATATCGTGGATCGGATACTATCATGATCAAATTATCAGATTTAGGTCAGGTTTACATTGTTTGCGGTAAGACTGACATGAGACGCGGGATCGATACTTTAGCTAGTATGGTAAAAGACAAGTTCAATCTTGATCCTTTTTCTGGTCAGGTATTCTTATTTTGTGGCGGTAGCCAAGATAGATTCAAAGCTTTGTATTGGGACGGTCAAGGATACTGGTTACTCTATAAAAGATTCGAGAACGGTAAGATGAATTGGCCCAAAAACCAGGATGAAGTTAGAGAACTTAGCCCCGAGCAAGTTGACTGGTTAATGAAGGGCTTCTCAATTGAACCGAAAATTAGTGAAGCAACTGCACGTAATTTCTATTGATTTTACGTGCAGTTTTTCGTATTCTTATAACTATCGAAAAACGAGGAGGCTATTTCATCATGTCAGAAACAACATTAGAAAAGATCATCCAAGAACAAGCTACAACTATTCGTAACTTAACCGAAGAAATCTCCCTCCTCAGAGAACAAGTAGCGTACTTAACGCAAAAGAGATACGGCAAGTCATCTGAACAAACGGCTATGTCCGGTCAGACAAGTCTGTTTGAAGAAGAAAATACTGATGAAGACGGAAATCTTCCCAGGAGAAGAATCCCCAGAAGACATTATTACCTATAAGCGCCGCAAGCATAAGGCCAAAAGACAAGATGTTCTGGCAGTTTTCCCGTCTGAAGAAGTTCATCATGAGTTATCAGAGAAAGAGCAATATTGTTCAGATTGTCATGAAAAGCTCAAAGAGATCGGTTCATGGCCTGCGCGTAAGGAACTAGTCTTTATTCCAGCTCACCTTAAGAGATTAGATCACATCCAGCATGCTTATAAGTGTGAACATTGCAGTTTAAATAGTGAAACAGATAAGATCATTAAAGCTCCTGTTCCTAAGGCAGCGCTAGCACATAGTTACGGCTTTTCGTCAATTATTGCTCATACAATTTATCAAAAATATGAGTTGAAGGTGCCGGCTTACAGACAAGAAAACGATTGGCAAAAGCTAGGACTTCCTATCCATCGCCAAGACTTGATTAACTGGCATATGAAGGTCACAGACTATTACTTCAAGCCTGTTTACAGTCTACTTAAAGAAATATTGTTAACTCAAGCGGTCCTTCACGCCGATGAAACGAGTTACCGCGTCCTTGAGAGCGATACCCAGAAGACTTACTACTGGACTTTTTTATCAGGTAAACAAGAGAAGAAACCAATAACTTTTTATCATCATGATCCTCATCGTAGCAGCCAAGTTGCGACTGACTTCCTAGGCAATTATTCAGGATATTTGCACTGCGATATGTGGCAAGCCTACAAACAATTACCTGAAGCAACACTAGTGGGTTGTTGGGCTCATGTTAGAAGAAAGTTCAAAGAAGCAGTGCCACCCACTACTAAAGGAAAATCCTTATCAAAGCAAGGCGTTCACTACTGCAATCAGATGTTTACTCTAGAGAAATCTTGGGAAAACCTTTCTAATGAAGAACGCCGTCAAAAATGCCAAGAGAAACTAAAGCCACTATTTGATGAATTCTTTAAATGGTGTAGAACAAATCAGCCTTTGGTTTTACCAGGATCCAAACTTGGAAGAGCTATTGCTTACGCACTTAATCATGAAGATACTTTCAAGAATGTTTTACTTGATGGTAAATTAGTTTTATCCAACAATCTCGCAGAACGAGCAATCAAGACTTTGGTAATTGGCCGAAAGAATTGGTTATTTTCGCAAAGTTTCGAAGGTGCACAATCTTCTGCGATTATTTTGAGTTTGATTGAAACAGCCAAGAGAAACAATCTAGATCCAGAGAAATACATTGAGTATCTGCTGGATAAATTACCAAATGAAGAGAATCTGACAGACCAAGAGCATCTGTCGGCTTATTTGCCATGGACAAAAGAAGTTCAGGAAAAATGTAAAACACGAATAGAACGAAGAAAGGCAGCTTAGCTGATCAATCGATGATCAGAACAAGGCTGCCTTTTCAATATACTTTGTTTTTAGACGCTTACCTATTATTTAGCCTAAAATAATGTTTAAAAAAGAAGAAACTTGAAATTATCACAAAAAATGGAACACCCAGGCGTCCCAATATGTCGAAAAATTTAATTTCCGTATGAATAGCCACAACTCCCAGTGCTGCTATTAACTTAAATGTGTCTATTCCCTTATATAATTTTCTAGTCACCCTTACACAATCTTCAAAAATTAATAAATCCTCTTAACTAGAATTATTCTTCCTGTTGTTCTATTAATTATAATTTATCTTTTAAAATCATTTTTGCTCTATTCAACATACTAATAGCAAATTCATTTTTCAATAATATCAAGATAGCACCATACATAATAATTGAAAGTACAACTGAAAAAATAGTTCTTATAATCAAAGATTGAAAACTATAATTACACAATACACAAACTAAAATTATTCCAATACATCCAATAATTGAAGAAATAAATGTGTGTAATAATGTTTTTGACGTAAAAACATCTTTAACCAAATCCTTAGCATAATGGTAATTAACTATGAACATGCACACTTCAGCTAATACTGTTGAAAAAGCTGCAGCATCTTCATTCCAAAATGGAATTAAGGCTAAGTTAATTACAACATTAAGAATGGCACTTTCACTCATACTTCTTAAAACACATTTTTCTCTCTTTGCGGGAATTAAAACACAATCGGACAAAATCCATGCTAAAATTGAAAAAATGTATGCAAAACATAAAATTTGTAATGAATTAACAGCACGCAAGTATTTAGAACCAGAAATAATTAAAACAACTTCCCGTGCAAGCATAAACAGACCTGTAGATGCTGGAAGGGCCAGAAGAACTAATACATTGCTTAATTTGACTAGTATACTTTTATATTCCTTCATTCTCTGTTTCCCAAAAAGCATTGCTAAACGAGGTACTGTAACAATTAGTATCGCTGAAATCAAAGTTTTTACAATCTGATAAACTTTAGATGAAACACTATAAATACCAACTACATAATTACTTTTCATCAATCCTAATAATGTAATATCGGAATTAACGTAAATCATGTTGGCTACACTAGCAAAAAACAAGATAATAATTGGACCAAGATGTACCTTCCAATTAAATCTCCAAACTAAATGAATGTGACAGTATTGACGTGCATGAATAAAATTTAAAACATTAGATCCAACTGTAGAAAAAACTGTAATTGCAGCATATTTTAAATAATCCTGTGGACTACGAACAAAAATAAACAATAAAATTAAAGATATAATCTGAAAAACAATACTTCTGATAGTAATGTAACTATAATCTTCGTATATTTGATATATCCATTCAGTACCTATAGTAGTAAATAATATTTGTAAGCTAAATATTAAAATACATGAAAGATAACTATGTAATCTAGAAAAAACAATTAAGCATATAAAAAGTAACAAGTATGCAAGCCCAGTTGACCATATATTTATTGTAAAGACTTGATTAGCAAATTGTGTTATCTTACTTCGGTTATCTCTTAACCTTGCGCCTTCTCTAATGGCATATGTATTTATCCCTAAACCTGCTATTAATAGAAAATAGCTCACTATAGAATTTGAGAAATTATATATTCCTATTCCTTTTACTAGCAAAACACGAGACACATAAGGAAAGGTAATTATAGGAAATAAAATATTTAATACACTGCGAAAGCCATTAAGTACCGCATTAAGCTTAATTGATTTTGTCTTCATTTTTTAACTTAAAACAGCCCCCATAACTATTGTCCATATTATAAAAAGTTAACTATTACAAGGTAAGTGTTATATCATCTTAGAAATATTGAAAAATATGTGCACCATATATATGAACTTAAATAACATATATTTCCTTAGTATAGATGTTATTTGCAATATGATCCTTTTTTAATAACTGTAACTTGATTCTACTTTTGCTCATGAAATGGCAAAATCAAGCACTCCAGCTCCAACTACAAAATATTTCACTTTTTTCATTAAAAAACTTGCCTAATTAACAAAAAAGTATATTAAAACAACTAATTATTTTTTATTTTAAAATATAAATTTAGAAGCCTAGAATGCATTATTAAATAATACTTTATTTTTTCTTTTATTTTAAGTTTGGTTAATATCTTACTATTACTATTGATATACAACATTTGCTGTCGAATTTTGGTAAATAATTTATTATATTCACTTATATCATTTTTTTTACAAATAGGATAATATTCTAGATATAAGTTTATCAATTCTAAAAAATACCATTTATTAATTTTATCTAAGTCATATAAATTTTTATTTCTGCACAAAAATTTATATTTAAAGTCATTTAAGTACAATTTATCATCAATTTGCTTTTTTAATTTTCTTCCTCTAACATCATTAGAAATTGAATTTGGTCTTCCTGCCCTATAAAAATACCCACCAGGCGAACAAGATAACACTAATAATTTATTTACTTTATTAATAAGCTTAACGTTATAAGAAATATCCTCAAAGTTTCTTGAAATTGGAAATCTAATACTGGAATTATTCTCCAAAATGGATCTTTTGCAGATGTATGACCAAGGAGCCACTTCAATTCTATTTTCAATTAACATATCCATTGCCTGCACATTGGAATAAACTCCTTTTTCTTGAAACGTATTGATCTTTTTTAATCCCGGTACCAAATCACAATAATTGAAACTTATCATATCTATATCCTTATCAAAAAATTTGCTCAAAATTTCAAATAAGTTTATAGGCAATTTATCATCTGAATCAAAAAAATATACCCAATCACCCTTTGCAAATTTTATTCCTGTATTTCTAGCAGATGATAATCCTTCATTTATACTTTTATTTATCAAACTAAAACGTTTATCTGTCAGGAATTCCTTAGCTATTTTTACTGAATCATCCGTGGATGCATCATTTACCAAAATTATTTCCATTTCTTTAAACGTTTGATTTTTTAGTGATTCTAAGGCTTCTTTTAAATTAGACGAAACATTATAAATCGGAACTATAACTGAAATTTTAGGATTAAACATAAAACCACTCATATCTTTTCTTTAATATTTATATTATTTTGTCTAATGCAAAATAATAATCCATTGCAGAATTAGGAAATAATTTACTTCTTTTCTTTCCTGCTTTTCCCATTTTTTCTCTTAATTCTTTATTTTCTGCTAAGTTATCTATTTCTTTGCTTAGATTATTTACAAAGTCTTTATCTCTCTTTATAAATTCGGCACACTTATCAGATAATACCTCTGGTAACCCACCTGAATTAGAAGCAATTACTGGTAAGCCCATTGCCATCGCCTCTAACGCAACTACACTAAAAGTTTCTTCAACCTGTGTTGGAATAACCACCACATCTGAAACAGAATATATCTTATACAATTTCTTATTTTCTATATACCCTGTAAAATGAATCTTATTTTCTAATCCCTTTGCTGAATCCTTTAATTTTTTTATATAAGTATCCTCACTGGAAGTGCCAAAGAAATTATTTCCAACAATAATATATTCTATATTTTCTTTATCTTTTAATAATTGCATAGCTTGAATAAATTTATCTATTCCTTTTTCGTTACACAATCTTCCTACGAAAGTAAAAACTATCTTCGTATCTTTGATTCCTAATTTACCTCTAACGCTTTTCCTTTCTATTTCATTTAATTGTTTAAAATCATCAGAAATAATCCCATTATAAATAACTTTAATATTAGCCTTTTTGTTAGAATCTATTCTTAATAGCCTTTTTCTTAAGAAATTACTTACAACCCATATTTCATCTGCAGTATTTAATACAAAACTAGTTTTCTCTTTAGTCTTAGCATTATCTCCACAATCAACATTATTATGTAGGTGAAAGTATATCTTCTCATGAGTTAATTTTGGATATAAATCTTTATACAGATCCATATTATTTTCGACTAAAATTACATCATAGTAATTTCTTTTATATTTCTTTGCTATCTTATCTCTTACATATGAGTAAGTTTGTTCTCTGTGTAAAAAAACAGAGAGTTTATTTTTTACACCATAAATGAAATGCCATATCCACTTATTCTGTTTATTATCTATTTTTATTAAATTTGTGTAATTATATTTTTTATTATCCAATAATTTGTCGTTAATTGTATAAAGATCAATATCATATTTATGTTCTAATTCATTACCATCAATAAAATATTCAATTAATTGCTCAATTGCTCCACCTCTTACTGCAGGAACTGGCATAAATCCTGGACTAATTATTGCTAACTTTTTTTTACTCATATAAAAATTTTTCTTTCCTAAAACAAATTATTCTATTAATACATATGAACTAGTTTATCTACTATTTCTTAATTAATAGATGTAAAATTTTATGTTTTAATTTGAATTTTCACTCACTATCTTTAAAGCAGCATTAATCACTTGATCCATGTTGTAATATTTGTATTGTCCAAGTCTTCCACCGAAGATGACTCTATCTTGCTGCTTGGCCAGTTCCGCATATTTTTGATAAAGCTCATTATTCTTTTGATTATTAACTGGGTAATAAGGTTCATCCCCACGGTGCCAATCAGCTGGATATTCGCGCGTAATGATCGTCTTATCAGGATCACCTTTACCGAATTCAAAATGCTTATGTTCAATGATACGAGTGTATGGAATTTTAGCCTCAGTGTAGTTAATAACAGCATTGCCTTGATAATTACCAATATTCTTTTCTTCCGTTTCGAAGCGAAGCGAACGATATTCTAGTTCGCCTAATTGATAATTAAAAAACTTGTCAATCATACCAGTGTAGACTATTTTGTCGTAATTCTTTAAATATTTATCTTTTTTATCGAAAAAGTCAGTATTCAACTTAACACTGATATTCGGCTCATTCAGCATTTTCTCAATCATTTTGGTGTAACCACCGATAGGAATACCTTGGTAATCATCATTAAAATAATTATTATCATAAACTAGACGAACCGGTATCCTTTTAATGATAAAAGTGGGTAATTCAGTACATTTTCTACCCCATTGTTTTTCCGTGTAGCCTTTAATTAACTTTTCATAGATATCTCTGCCAATTAAAGAAATAGCTTGCTCTTCCAAGTTCTGTGGTTTTTTACCAGCCATCTCTTGTCGCTGTTCATTAATCTTAGTTATGGCTTCTTGCGGTGTTCGAACCCCCCACATTTCATTGAAAGTATTCATATTAAAAGGTAAGTTATACATATGCCCTTGGTAATTGGCGACAGGACTATTGGTATAACGATTAAAACTTGCAAATTGCTGTACATAATCCCATACTCTCTTATTCGAAGTATGAAAAATATGCGCACCATACTCATGTACTTGAATACCGTCTACTTCCTTGGTATAGACGTTCCCTGCAATATGATCTCTTTTTTCAATTACCGTTACTTTATTACCTTGTTTTGCCATTTCATGAGCAAATACAGATCCAAAAAGCCCTGAACCAACAATTAAAAATTTACTCATTTACAATCCTACTTTCTTTAAAATATTTATATGGCGAAAATATCATATTAATAAATTTCACTTTTTTATTAAGATAAACTGCAAAAATGGATATGTACCAGCCACTTAAAAATAATAAAAGAAACATAAATACTATATTGGGGTGTACTACATGCAATATTAATGTGCGTACAATTGAAATTACTGGTTCATGTACTAAATAAACTATTAGAGAATATACTCCATACTTTTTATAATATTTAAAAATTTTATTTCTAGGACAATGTTCAAAACACATCATTGATATTAGGACTATTAATACTTTAGGAATAAAGTTCCATAAATGTGGAAAATTATAATCTGCATATATCCCCACTACGTTAAAATCAACGAATACTAAAACAATACATATTAAAATAGAACTAATCTCAAATACTTTATTTTCTAAAATAAATAAATATTTTTTACACAAAACGCCAAGATAAAAAAAGAAAATCCACATTAAAGAAAAACTTACTCCACTTGGAATTGATACTATTTGGGTTATTAAAAACATTCCTAAATAAATAATTACTTGTTTTTTTATTGAAATATTTATAACACTAAAATAGCCAACAATTACAAATATAAAAAATAATGTATATAAAAACCATAAATATGAAATCGGACGATACCATATTAATAATAAACTACCCCAACTTTGTAAATTTTTGGCTGTTCCAATATGTTGTAAACAAACATATAGTATCGAAAATATAACATATGGTATCAACAGATTTACTGCTTTTTTTCTTATAAAGAATTTATATTCTCTCCAGCTATTTAAAGGTTTAAAAAGATATCCAGATAAAGCGAAAAAGACAGGCATTGCAAATAGAAAAATTATATCAGCTATAATTACCAAATATTTATCATAATTTAAATATAAATTATGCGTATAAATTCCTCTTAAAGTATGTCCAAGAACTACCATAAATATGGATATACCCTTTGCAAAGTCTAGCCATTCTATTCTTTTCATACCAATTATTCCTCAATTCAACCTTTAAATGCTATTAATAATTTAGTAATCATTATTTTTATAGTTACTTTTATTTTCCGCTTCATAGGAATAGATTTACTTTTATAAAAAAGCATTTTATATTTACTTATATAATAATCTAAATTATCCAACATCCGTTTATTAATCGAATAGTGATGTGAGACTATTATCCACTTAAAATCTATTGCCATCCCAAACATAGCTATATAAATTAGATCTTTTTCTTTTAAATTAAAATCAAAATCTTTTAAAATTCTATTCCATGAATCAAGATATTTTAGTGTATTGTGGTCAGAGAAAAGATTATCTATATTTCTAACTGCACTATTTGGATTATAACAATAATAATATAACGGTAAGCCTAAATAATATATTTTTTTAGCATATTTAAGCGCGCTGCACAAAAAGTATGTATCCTCCAAAATACCAATATTTTCTGGGAAACTGGCATCTCTTAATATTTTTCTTTTGTACAACTTATTAAAGGGATAACCACCAAACTCATTATCTAAAGTAAAATGTCGGATTATTTCACTTTTAGTTACATATTCAGATGGCATGGCAACCGATGAATTAAACTTATTATTTTTCATCTCTGAAAAATAGCCAAAAATTGTAATATCACTGTCATACTTCAATGTTGCATTTATTACTTTTTTAATAAGATTATTTCCAAAGTAATCATCTGAATCACAAAACATAATGTAATCGCCAGTAGCTCTTTGCAATCCAACATTTCGTGCATGTGAAACTCCCAAATTTTTCTCATGAATAACTACTACATTCTTTTTTCTCTTATAACGATCACATATCTCCCCACTTTTGTCAGGTGATCCATCGTCTACAATAATTAATTCTATATCCTTATACGATTGATTTAATATAGATTGTATACATCGTAAAATACTTTTCTCAGCTTTATACACAGGAACTATTATTGAAACTTTCATCTTCCTTAATCTCTTTTCTATGATTCATTTTTATATGAAGTTGACATGAAAAAGCTGATATTGAAAATGGTAATAAATAACAGATGATACTATTAAAAGCAACAGATTCAGTAAAACCTAGTAAAATATAAATAATAATTGTGGTATATAAATATTTATTATTTTCTTTAATTGAAAAATAAATACTATTACTTAACAATAATATTATTAGTAAATAAAATATATAACCATATTGCAATAATCCAGAGGCGTATACTCCATCAAAAGGTAAATTAGTTAAATTTTGACTTACAAGTAAGGAAACATCTTGTGGAAATAATTTAGGACTAAAATAACTCCAAAATAACTGCCATATCTGAACTCTTTTAGATAAAATTTCATCTATTTTATAAAGAAAGTCAACTTTTCCATAATTATTTAAAAGATATAAACTAATTATTGTTAAAAGAACTGGTAAACTCACTGCCAAAATTTTCGAAATACGAGATTTTGGTATCAAATTTTGTTTATAAATTATAAAAAATATTAAGATTAAAAGTGCAGCAGTTCTATCATTAATTAAAAACGATTCTACGTATAACGATAATAAAAGTACTAACAAGCTATACCTTAATTTATATCTATCAAGTATTTTAAAAATTGCAATCATTATAGATAGTAAAAAATAACCTGCAACATTTTTCTGCTGAAAACCAAATACTATACTTTGAAATCCAAAAAGAGGCCTAATTCCAATAAAAGCCTGAATAGAAAAATATAAAAATGTAATCATTTGTGCTATTCCATAAATAATTATAATTTTTTCACTTTTTACTATCATAAATAATATAGATAAAATGCCACAATAAATTATAGAATTATTATGATATAAATAGCCAAATATAATAAATGCCATTGAAATTAAGATAGTTATTAAATCAGTTATAACTATTTTATTTAAATTAAGAATAAATAGACTGCCTGTAAATACTAGTTCAATTCCAATAATTGCATACGACGTTGGACCTTCACTACTGTAAATTGTACCTAAAGTGAAAAGCAAAATACATAACTGAAAAATATATAATTGAAAAATAAATGTTGCTTTTTTTTTACCTTTTGTCATTTTTCTCACACTATTAACTAAATTATTAACTATTATTTTCAATGGCAGATTCTAACTTTTTCTCTAAAAAAATTACAGCATTATTAATATCAAAACCAGAATTAATAAAATTATTCAATATTTTTTCTTG
>OODN01001088.1_pt1 | contig 11011 bp, 14 predicted proteins | sample 1671651 | NCBI WGS metagenome assembly OODN01 (sample SAMN06348178, study PRJEB24527) | human gut metagenome | biome: human gut; feature: ankylosing spondylitis patient; material: feces | host: Homo sapiens | place: China | collected 2015-10 | reverse complement strand
TGTTGGTTAAATTGAAATTCTATGGAAAGAAAGGATGGGGCCTCGTGTTTGGTTAGGTTGGTAACGGAACACGAGCTAAAAGCTGTGAGAAACAGAGTAACTTTCTTGGTGTCTGATGATACGTCGGAAAGCTTTCTATTTTCTCTATGTCTTTAACGCTCTTTGTATCTTAGAAAGGATTTGAACCCGTCCTGTAATCCTCGGAAAATAGATAGCTCTCCTTGGAGCTTAGCTCCATCGTCGTGCTCCTAATTTTCTATCGGATTACGGGCGGACTTGGTATCATGAATATGGCGACTTATGAAACGTTTGCGGCGGTCTATGATGCGGTCATGGATGACAGTCTGTATGATTTGTGGACGGATTTTTCCCTCCGCCATCTCCCAAAGACAAAAGATAAGAAAAAATTACTGGAATTGGCTTGTGGGACAGGGATTCAGTCTGTTCGCTTTTCTCAAGCTGGATTTGATGTGACAGGGTTAGACCTGAGTGCTGACATGTTGAAGATTGCTGAAAAAAGAGCTGCTTCAGCCAAGCAAAAGATTGATTTTATCGAGGGCAATATGCTGGACCTGTCGCAAGCAGGCACTTATGATTTCGTAACCTGCTACTCGGATTCTATCTGCTACATGCAGGACGAGGTAGAAGTAGGGGATGTCTTTAAAGAAGTGTATAACGCCCTCAATGAGGACGGAGTCTTTATCTTTGATGTCCATTCGACCTATCAGACGGATGAGGTCTTCCCAGGATATTCCTACCACGAAAATGCCGAAGACTTTGCTATGCTCTGGGATACCTATGAGGATGCGGCACCTCACTCGATCGTCCATGAGTTAACCTTCTTTGTCCAAGAAGAGGATGGCAGCTTTAGTCGGCACGATGAAGTTCATGAGGAACGCACTTATGAAGTTTTAACCTATGACATCTTATTGGAGCAGGCTGGCTTTAAATCTTTCAAATTGTATGCAGACTTTGAAGACAAAGAGCCAACAAAGACCAGCAAACGTTGGTTTTTTGTAGCACAGAAGTAGGACAGCATGACAGTTACAGGTATTATTGCAGAATTTAATCCCTTTCACAATGGTCACAAGTACTTGCTGGAACAGGCAGAAGGGGTGAAAATCGTCGCTATGTCTGGGAATTTTGTTCAACGTGGCGAGCCTGCCATTGTAGACAAGTGGATACGTGCGCAGATGGCTCTGGAAAATGGAGCGGATCTGGTGGTCGAGCTCCCCTTTCTCGTGGCTGTTCAGTCGGCTGATCATTTTGCCAAGGGAGCGGTAGAAATCTTGTCCCGTCTAGGAATCGACCAATTGAGTTTTGGGACAGAAGAAGTCATAGATTACCAAGCGATTGCGACTGTTTATTCGGAGAATGAGGCGGAAATGGAAGCTTTCTTGCGAAGCCTTCCTGACGATTTATCCTATCCACAAAAGACCCAAAAAATGTGGGAAACCTTTGCTGGAGTGGAGTTCACAGGAGATACTCCCAATCATATCCTGGGCTTGGCTTATGCCAAGGCCTGTGCTGGGAAGGGGATTGCGCTCAAGGCTATCCAACGGCAAGGTGCAGGCTACCATTCAGAGGAAAAAGAGGCGGCCTATGCTTCTGCGACTAGTCTACGCCTACACAAGGAAGATCAGGACTTTGTCGCTAAATTCATGCCCAATAGCCAACTCTTTCAGTCGGCTCCGCAGGTATCTTGGGAGAATTATGACCAACTGCTCCGTTATCAAATCCTAACCCATACAGATCTGACACAGATTTTTCAAGTTAATGAAGAACTGGCCAATCGGCTAAAAGATGCAGTTCGAAGCGCTAGCTCTGTGGAAGAATTGGTGGAGAAAGTCGCAACCAAGCGCTATACCAAGGCACGAGTGCGCCGCATCTTGACCTACATCTTGGTAGGGGCGATGGACCAAGCTCTTCCCGATGCCATTCATGTCTTAGGATTTTCCGCAAAGGGACAAACTCACCTCAAAGGCTTGAAAAAATCAGTAGAAATTGTGACTCGAATCGGTAAGGAACCTTGGGACAGTTTGACCCAACAAGCGGATCAGGTGTATCAGCTAGGCAATCCCCAATTGCCAGAACAGATCTGGGGGCGGGTGCCAGTGAGGGTGGAAGATCAATAAAGGGTGAATAGTCGAGCAACTACAATTGGAAGGATACGCAAAAAACTCTTCCAAGTCTTGTGATTTGTGATATAATATAAAAGATTGAAAATAATTTGAAAAAATTTAAGGAGAATCCTCATGGGACGTAAATGGGCCAATATTGTTGCCAAAAAAACTGCCAAAGATGGTGCCAACTCAAAAGTGTATGCTAAATTTGGTGTGGAGATCTATGTAGCTGCTAAAAAGGGTGAACCAGATCCAGAACTAAATACTGCTTTGAGATTCGTTATTGACCGTGCGAAACAAGCGCAAGTGCCAAAACACGTAATTGATAAAGCGATCGATAAGGCAAAAGGAAACACTGACGAAACCTTTACAGAAGGACGTTACGAAGGATTTGGACCAAATGGTTCGATGTTGATCGTTGATACTTTGACGTCAAACGTTAACCGTACAGCTGCCAATGTCCGTGCTGCTTTTGGTAAAAACGGTGGGAACATGGGAGCTTCAGGTTCTGTATCTTACCTCTTTGACAACAAAGGTGTCATCGTCTTTGCTGGTGATGATGCCGATGCGATCTTTGAGCTTTTGCTTGAAGCAGATGTGGATGTAGACGATGTAGAAGCAGAAGAAGGAACAATCACTGTTTACACTGCACCAACTGATCTTCACAAAGCGATCGTTGCTTTGCGTGAATCAGGTGTCGAAGAATTCCAAGTAACAGAATTGGAAATGATTCCTCAATCAGAAGTTGAGTTGTCAGGTGAAGATTTGGAAACATTTGAAAAACTTTACAGCGTTCTTGAAGACGACGAGGACGTACAAAAAATCTACACAAACGTAGATGGATTCTAATCACTCGTAAGGACTGTAGTGAATCCCATAAATTAAGAAAAAGGATAGCTTCTCAGATCAAGCTATCCTTTTTCTCTGTCTGATGAGGATCTATCTTTTGTAAGTGATGTCCTGTATAAGCGTAAATACGGGTCAGGGGTGATTGGGAGAGTGTGGAAACTTTAAAATAGAAATAATGGTCTCGATGATCCCGACTTTTGGTGTGGTGAAGACGAAAGTAGTTTCGCTGGCCTGCTGCCATAGAGTGGAGAATATCGTCTTCTAAAAAGACGAGCGGCGTAGAAGTAGCGGCCCACTTGTAAAAGTCCATCTCAAATTGGTGGTAATTCTCCGAAAAATAATCAAATTGTAATTCGTGTTTAGTCTGAATAGGTTTCATAGGGTGTTTCCTCAGATTCAATAAAAATGATAGAGTCTACGAGGAGACGGTGGTAGTGGCCATCGCTTTTGAGAAGAAGCTCAGAAGTAGATAAGGTGTGAATCGAACCTGTGTGAGTCGAAAAATGGTTGTCCTCTAGAATCGTGATAGAGATCGTCGTTTGTTGTTGAAAGGCCTGCTCCAGGAGCTGGATCTGTTCAGCAAGTGGAAGAATTGTGAGCTGACTGCGGTCAATTTCTTTTGTATGCAGGGCAGTTGTGTGCTCGGATAAAAAGAAGCCGGCCCATTTAGCCATGCCACGATCTTGAAATTCGCGGGCGGATTGATAAGGAAGATAAGAACGGTCGATCATGTTAATCCATCTAAGCCTCCTGCAGAATGTCCGCCTGTTAGTTTACTGCGTGCAATGGCGCGTGAGTTTTCTAGTAATGAGGAGCCTTTCTGAAGAGAGGTGAAGCCAAATTGGTCCCGAATGCGGTCAATGGTCTGCTGGAGTTTCTCCTCTTTTTCCAAGGCTACTGGATCATCAAAAAGAGAAAAGAGTTGAAGAGACTCCTCGACAAGTTCTCCATAAAAAACACCAATCTGCCGAATGGCTCCTCCTTCGTACTTGGAGCGAAAGAGCCGCAGAACCGTATCGGATAAAACCTTGGTGGATTGGGTAGGCTCAATCTTTTGCTGGCAGTGAATGGACGGAAGCCCCTCGATTTTGGAGTAGGAGGCATGAATGGAGACCAGCTGGGTCTTCTTTTTTTTCCGTCGCAAGCGAATAGCCACCTGTTCAGCCATCTCCCGAAACACCAGTTCAATATCAGCTTGTAGATGGTAGTCATAGGGCAAGATTTGAGAGTTACCAATGCCTCGTGATTTCGGACGATAAGGCTTGTGGACATTGCTTTCATCAATACCATGAGCATGGAACCAAAGTTGCAGACCCATGACTCCGAATTCTTTCTTTAAGAGATCGGGGTGAGCCTGGGCCAGTTCAGCAATCGACGTGATCCCGATCTTTTGCAATCGTTTTTCAGTACGACGTCCAATGCCCCAAAAATCAGTGAGCTGGGGCAGTTTCCAGACCTTACTTTCTACATCTTCATAAGACCAATTGGAGCGCATATTTCGGCAATGCTTGGCTTCATTGTCCAAGGCTAGCTTGGCAAGAAGGGGATTGGCATTGCTGAGGCCGATGGTAGAGTAGATGCCAGTTTCCTGCCAGATCCTTTTTTGGATCCTGGCAGAAAGGAGATCCAGTTTTTCCTTTCGAGAGAGGGAGGGATCTGGAATAAAATAATTTAAGGAAGAGGTCAGATCGATAAAGCCTTCGTCAATCGAGTAAGGGAAAATATCATCTGGTGCCGCAAATTCCTGAAAGACCTTCTGAATTTCCATATTGACCTGAATGTAAGCATTCATCCGTGGAGGAACAATCAGGGTCCTCTTGGCCCAGGATTCAATGTAGGAAACAAAGGATGGATCCGTTGGCAATCCTTGCTTTTGGGCCACGTAGCTATTAAATTTTCTAGTCTTGAGATCAAAAGGTAGGTCGTAGCTACGGCTGACATTTTTCTTGCCAAAGACTTGTTTAAAAACGGGAGAGCTCGCCAAAATTAGGCCAGCTGAATTGTCGCTCCGACTCATGACGCAAAGAGAAGTCGTCAAGGGGTTGAGCCCCAGACGGACACATTCACAGCTAGCATAAAAACTTTTCATATCCACAAAAGCAATATCAGAATGAGGCTCACGTGAATAATCAAATAGCATATTTAAACCTCGAGTGGGAGAAAATGCCCGACCACAATGCCGACGATTTTGGGCTCGTCTTCATAGGGAGCAAATAAATCATCGTAGTCAGGGTTGATGGATTCTAAGCGCAAGCCTTCCGCTTCCCGATAGACTTTCTTGATGTAGGTTTTTCCATTCCAGATGAGGGCGTAGACAGCACCATCGTAGTCAAAGCCAGTCTGCTTCATGAGGGCAACAGAGCCATTGGGATAGAGAGGTTCCATCGAATCACCTGATACCCAAGAAGCGAAATCGTGCTGGATCTCTTGGTCAAAATAGACAGTTTCATAGTCGGTTTCGTTGTCATAAAAGGTATGTCCCAAACCGGCTGCTAGCTCAATCGAAAGAACCTTATAAGCTGTTAAGGAAACAACTTTTTGCTGCTGTTCCAATAACTGGCTGGCCAACTGGTCGACTTTCTTTTGATGAGGTGGGGTTAATAAAGGGTAGGTGTAGAGTGCGGAGTCTTTGTTAATAAAGTAGTCCTCTTTAACGGAGAGGCGCTTGGCCAACCTCCTGAGATTTTTTTCGTGTGGCTCCGCCAAACCATTCTCCCAACTGGAGTAAGTCTTACGAGAAATCTTGAGATCCTCGTAGACATCTGCTTGGGTCAAGCCTTTTTCCAGGCGTCTTTCTTTTAGTTTTTTTGCATCAAACATGTCGCTTCTCCTATGTAACGTTTTAAAAGTTACATATAGTTTATCAAAAATGAATCCTTTTTGCAAGAGAAAAATTCAGTTGAAAACGAATGAAAAGGCTTGGATTTTGAATGAAAAAGGAGTATAATCAGTTTTACAACTTCTAACAACGAGGAATTATATGAAAAAAAGTTTTATACATCAACAAAAAGAAATTTCGTTTGTTAAAACGACGTTTACACAATATTTAAAAGATAAATTGGACATCATTGAAGTCCAAGGACCAATTTTGAGCAAGGTCGGAGACGGGATGCAGGATAACCTTTCTGGGATTGAACATCCGGTATCTGTAAAGGTCCTTCAAATTCCTGATGAGACTTATGAAGTCGTGCATTCACTTGCAAAATGGAAACGCCATACCTTGGCACGTTTTGGTTTTGGCGAAGGAGAAGGTCTCTTTGTCCATATGAAGGCCCTTCGTCCGGATGAAGATTCGCTAGACGCTATCCACTCTGTTTATGTAGACCAATGGGACTGGGAAAAAGTCATCCCAAATGGTCAACGCAACATCGCCTACCTCAAAGAAACGGTTGAAAAAATCTACAAGGCGATTCGTTTAACAGAACTAGCAGTAGAAGCGCGCTATGATATTGAATCAGTTCTTCCAAAACAAATTACCTTCGTTCACACAGAAGAATTGGTGGAACGCTATCCAGATTTAACTCCAAAAGAGCGTGAAAATGCCATTGCCAAAGAATTCGGAGCCGTTTTCTTGATCGGGATTGGTGGAGAACTTGCAGATGGCAAACCACACGATGGCCGTGCACCTGACTACGATGACTGGACAACAGAGTCTGAAAATGGCTATAAGGGCTTGAATGGCGATATCCTCGTCTGGAATGACGTTCTAGGTTCAGCCTTTGAGTTGTCTTCAATGGGGATCCGTGTCGATGAAGATACGCTGCGCCGTCAAGTTGCGATCACAGGGGACGAGGATCGTCTCCAATTAGAGTGGCACAAGGCTTTGTTAAATGGTCTCTTCCCACTCACGATTGGTGGAGGGATCGGGCAATCTCGTTTGGCTATGTTCTTGCTTCGTAAGAAACATATCGGTGAAGTCCAAACCAGTGTCTGGCCTCAATCTGTCCGTGATGAATATGAAAATATCCTATAAGGAAAGAAAGAGTCGAGCAGAGTGCTCGGCTCTTTTAATTGTCGCTTGACCATATCAAATCGCAATTTTATGATTTTTTTTGGTATAATGGTCCCTATGAAAATAGTATCTGGAACCTATGGGGGACGTCCCCTCAAAACACTTGAAGGAAAAACAACCAGGCCAACTTCTGATAAGGTCAGAGGAGCCATGTTCAATATGATTGGTCCTTACTTTGATGGTGGAAGAGTGCTGGATCTCTATGCTGGAAGCGGTGGGCTCTCTATCGAGGCAGTTTCTCGAGGTATGTCAGAGGCCGTTCTAGTGGAAAGAGATCGCAGAGCGCAGGAGATTGTAGCAGCCAATATTGCCATGACCAAGGAAAAGGAACGGTTTCAACTGCTAAAAATGGAGGCCAAGCAGGCCTTAGGGCTTTTAACGGGCACCTTTGATTTGGTGTTCTTAGACCCTCCGTATGCCAAGGAAGAGATTGTTCGCGATATCGAAACCTTGTGCGAGCGTCAACTCTTGTCAGAGGACGTCATGATTGTGTGCGAAACCGATAAACACGTAGAACTTCCTGAGGAAATCGGACAAGTGGGAATCTGGAAAGAAAAAATCTATGGAATTAGTAAGGTAACAGTATATGTCAGATAGAAGTGGATTGTTTACAGGATCGTTTGATCCGATTACCATTGGGCATGTGCAATTGATCGAGCGAGCTAGTCGCTTGTTTGACCGTGTCTATGTAGGAATTTTTTATAATTCGGAAAAAGTCGGACTCTTTTCTATTGAGCAGCGCGTGCGCATGGTAGAAGGGGCCTTGGCTCATTTGGAAAATGTTGAAATTGTGACGTCAACTCAAGAGTTGGCTGTGACAGTGGCGCACAATCTTGGGGTCATCACCTTGATCCGGGGCTTGCGCAATGCACAGGATCTAGTATACGAAGCCAATATGGATTATTTTAATCATCAGTTGGCGCCTGAATTGGAGACGGTTTATCTCTATGCCCAGCCTCCTTACCAGGCCATTAGTTCAACACGTATTCGAGAGTTGCTGGCTTTTCAGCAGGATATCTCACCTTATGTACCAAAGAGTGTAATGGAGGAAATCAAAGATGACACAAGCGAATAAACCAAGCTTGCCTACAAAAAAGAAAAAAGGACGATTGAAAGAATACCGATGGCCGATTGCAGGCGTTCTTTTCTTGCTCCTCTTGCTAGCTGCCTTTGTGATTCGCCTTCCCTATTATATTGAGATGCCAGGAACGGCCGAAGACATTCGATCGGTCATGACAGTCGATGGAAAAGCGGATACCAAGTCAGGGTCTTATGACTTTGTAACCGTGGCAGTGAAAGAAGCGACTCCGGCTGATTTGATCTATGCTTGGGCGACACCTTTTACAGATATCTACTCTGCCAAGGATATGACAGGCGGTAGTTCAAACCAAGAATTTACGCGGATTAACCAATTCTATATGGAAACCTCGCAAAATATGGCCATCTACCAAGGGTTAAAGACAGCTGGAAAAGAGACCCAGATGGACTTTCTAGGTGTTTATGTCATGCAAGTGGCAGATGATTCGACCTTTAAGGGAATCTTGAATATTGCGGATACCGTCACCGGTGTGAATGGCAAGACCTTTAAGAGTTCCAAAGAATTGATTGATTATGTTGGTTCTCAAAAAATTGGCGATCCCGTTTCAGTGACCTATATTGAGGATGGACAAACCAAGACCGCAGACGGAAAGATCATCAAATTGTCCAACGGGAAAAACGGAATCGGTATTAGCCTGATCGACCGGACTGAAGCCAAAGGAGATGTTCCTGTCCAATTTGCGACTCAAGGGATTGGTGGACCAAGTGCCGGCATGATGTTTAGCCTAGCTATCTACACCCAAGTGGCTGATCCAGATCTTCGTCAGGGACGCCATATTGCAGGGACAGGAACCATTAACCAAGATGGAACGGTTGGCGATATCGGTGGGATTGACAAGAAAGTCGTCGCAGCCGATAAAGAAGGAGCAGAAATTTTCTTTGCCCCTAATAACCCTGTTTCCAAAGAAGAAAAGAAGGCCAATCCCAAGGCTAAATCAAACTATGAAACAGCTAAAGAAGCAGCGAAACAAATTCATTCGAAGATGAAAATTGTCCCCGTCAAAACCCTTCAAGACGCTATTGATTATTTGAAAAAGAATTAGAAGTATCTTGTTAGATCAGTCTCGTACTTGAAAGTACGAGATAGAGTTGGCAGATAGGAAGATTCACCTTCTAATCAAATTCAAGTTTTTGCTTATCAATCTCTCTATTTTTAGAGGGATTTTTTCTTTATACTGGTATCAGAAAGAAAGGGAGGTAGTGAAATGATTCAAACCAGTTTGTTTTCCATTTCAGTATTCTTAGCGGGAGTTCTATCCTTTTTCTCCCCATGTATTTTGCCACTGATGCCAGTCTATGTAGGGATTCTATTGGATTCTGAACGTGTGAAAACTGTTCGAATTTTTGGAAGAGACATTTCTTGGTATGGCTTGGTGAAGACTCTTTGTTTTATCGCAGGTCTATCAACTGTTTTCCTGATTCTAGGATACGGTGCAGGGGCCCTTGGCCAGGTGCTTTATGCTCCATGGTTTCGCTATCTGCTAGGAGGGATTGTGATCCTATTAGGGATTCACCAAATGGAAGTGATCAATCTGAGACAACTCCAAAAGCAAAAGACCATCCAACTCAAAAAGAATCGGGAGCGCAATGAATTCTTCAATGCTTTTCTGATAGGGGTCACCTTCAGTTTTGGTTGGACCCCTTGTGTCGGACCAGTTTTGAGTTCGGTTCTAGCCATTGCCGCTTCTGGAGGAGATGGTGCTTTACAAGGTGCTCTCCTGATGCTGGTCTATACATTAGGTTTGGCTCTGCCATTCTTGCTTTTGGCCTTGGCTTCTAGCTGGGTTCTACAACATTTTGCTAAACTCAAGCCCCATATGGGAACCTTGAAAAAAATTGGTGGTGCCCTCATCATCTTGATGGGCATCTTGCTGATGCTAGGAAATCTTAATAGCCTCGCATCCCTGTTTCACTAATCTTGAATGATTAAAGGAGAAAAATCATGAAAAAAATTCTTGCACTTTCTATTGCTACACTTAGCATCGTCACTTTAGCAGCTTGTTCTGGACAGAAATCAGATTCAGACATGAAAAAAACGGACGATAGTAGTATGATGAAGAAGGACGATATGAAGAAGGACGATATGAAGAAGGACGATATGAAGAAGGATGACATGAAGGATTCATCCATGTCCGATGATAAAATGAAAAAAGAAGACATGAAAGATTCATCTATGATGTCTGACAGCAGTTCTGAAATGAAGGACGATATGAAAAAGGATGAGATGAAATCCAGCGATTCAGAAATGAAAGACGAAAAGAGTGGATCATCTGATATGAAATCAGACAACTAATGAAAGAAGGGAGAGGTCATCTGAGGATGACTTTCTCCTTATTTAAAGAGGTAATAATGATGAAGAAATTAGCTTTAGTAGCTGCAGGATTCTTGTGTACTGGACTTTTGGGGGCTTGTTCGAGTCAAGGAATGGCTACTTCCAATAAGGATATGGGCCAACAAACAGCCAAAGCTGGGGATAGGCAAACATCTGGCAAGAAAGTGAAGGATTTTAACCTGCAAGGAGTAGATGGCAAGCCCTACCGCTTATCCGATTACAAGGGAAAGAAAGTTTACCTCAAATTTTGGGCTTCCTGGTGCTCTATCTGTCTTTCAACATTAGGCGACACAAATGATTTAGCAAAGGCAGAGGAGGGTAAAGATTATGTGGTCTTATCCGTTGTAGCTCCAACCTTTAATGGTGAAAAATCGGAAGCAGATTTCAAAAACTGGTACCAGTCTTTGGATTACAAGGATTTCCCAGTCTTAATGGACAGTAAGGGCGACTTGCTCAAAGAGTATGGGATTCGCTCTTATCCATCTGCTCTCTTTATTGTAAGCGATGGAACTCTCGCTAAGACCCATATCGGTTATATGAGCAAGGAAGACATCGTCCAGACTCTAAAAGAAATGAAGTAAGGAGGACATAAAATGG
>OODN01001070.1_pt1 | contig 11209 bp, 7 predicted proteins | sample 1671651 | NCBI WGS metagenome assembly OODN01 (sample SAMN06348178, study PRJEB24527) | human gut metagenome | biome: human gut; feature: ankylosing spondylitis patient; material: feces | host: Homo sapiens | place: China | collected 2015-10 | reverse complement strand
ATTGCGCCAGGATTTAATCGTGATTTTGCCTTTGAAGCATGGAATTGGGTGGATAAAGATTTAGTACAGTTGGTACGTGATGAAGCAGATAGCAAGGCGAATTATGATATTGAATTAGATATTATGGGTTGTGATATTGATGGCCGTATGGTTGAGATTGCAAAAGCCAATGCTCGTGAGGCAGGTCTTGAAGATGTTATTAAATTGAAACAAATGCGTTTACAGGACCTGAAAACAGATAAAATCAATGGTGTCATTATTTCAAACCCTCCTTATGGTGAGCGTTTGTTGGATGACAAGGCTGTGGATATCTTGTATAATGAAATGGGTCAAACTTTTGCGCCACTTAAAACTTGGAGCAAGTTTATCTTGACCAGCGATGAACAATTTGAAAGCAAATACGGTATGAAAGCCGATAAAAAACGTAAGCTTTATAACGGGACACTCCGTGTTGATTTGTATCAATATTTTGGTGAGCGTGTTCGCCGTTCTGAGGCTAGAAAGGTAAATTAAACGTGTCAGAAGATAAAACACAAAATGGCTATGAAGGTAGCCAAGAGCTAGATTTCCAAGATGCCAAGGAAATGACAGTCGGTGAGGCTGTCCGCAAAGAAGCTGAGATTAATGCTGGTGTAACAGAAACAGATAGCATTTTGGATAAGTATATCAAGCAACATCGCGAAGAAGTTGCCTCACAAAAATTTTCAAAGAAAATTGAAGCTGACGGCGATACATCACCTTTGGATGCTTTTATTCAAAAGCAACGTCAGGAGTTTGCGGATTCAGGTTTGATTGGTCAATCAATGGCTAATGAGTCAATCAACTCAACAACAGCTACTGAAGAAGTAACACCGGTCACATTTGGTTTTGGTGCTACAGATAACAAGGTTGATGAAACTCAATCTCATATTGACAAGCAGTTGCCAAATGCTCCTGTTGAACCTGAGGTTATTGCAGAACCAGAAAGTCAAAGTTCTGAAGTTATCATTACGTCAACGAATGCTGATCGTTTCATCACGTCAGAAACAGAAAAATTTGACCTTGGTGATGCACTTGCAGATTCAGCTACTTCAACTAATCAGCCAACGCCAGCCTATAACGATGCATTGGTAGATAATATTGATGATAACAATCCTTTGATTGCTAACATCGATGATCCAGAACCACAAAATCCTGTTGTTGCCAATATTGACGATACTGAGCCGCAAGCTTCAAAACCATTGTTGGATGATGTTGTTATCTCAGACACTATCGATTTGGCGGCTATTGCCTCAACAGTGGCAGGGGTAACTGGAGCAAAAGCTGACGAAGAAAAGACAACACCAAAAGTGTCTATGGCAGTTAATCGCCCATCTGCAGAAGACAGAATCTCTTCAGAGTCTATTTCACCATCGCATAAGAGTGCCTTTGATGGTGATATTCCAGTTTACCGTCGTAAAGGTGTTGTTATCGGTGCTCTAGCAGTTCTTGCTTTAGCTATTATTGGTGGTAGCTATGCTCTTTATAAAGGAACACATAGCCAATCAGCAAAACCAACAAGCACAGCTTCTTCAGCAGTGACATCATCATCAAGCAAGGACACGGCAGCTGCTGATAATAAGGCCTTCGAAGAAATGTATAAGAATTTCTTCACAGATGACGAGCAAACAAAACTCGCTAATGATCAATTTGGTAAGCTATCAGATTTGGAAAAACTGCTCAAGAAATTGGAGAAAACCAAGTATTATGATGCAGCTAAGAAAAAATATGATAACTTGAAGAAACAAATTGAAGCTGTACAAAAGATTAACAGTCAGTTTGAGTCAGATGCTCTGGTAGATGGTAGCTATAATGCCTCTATCGCTGTTAAATCCGATGCCAACTTTAATAGTCTGCCAGAAAGTGTAACAACAACTGGAAATGCGAGTCTTGATAGCACTATCCAAGAAGCTATTAAGGGTGGTAAGACTCAGCTTGAAGAAAAAGCTAAGGCTGCGAGCGCAACATCTGCAGCGACAGCTGCTGATAGCGCCAATACTGCTAGTCCTGCTGCACCTTCAGGTGATAACACGTCTGGAGCAGCTTCTACTGGTGGTGGTGCGGCCGCATCAAATACTTCTGGAGCGCAAAATGGATCAGCTAACTCAGGTGCAACTGGTTCAACTGGTGCGACTGGAGGAACTACTGGTGGCTCAGCTGCAGCTTCAACAGTTGTAACACGCGGAATCACAAATTATAACCCATCAATCCTTCAACGTGACCGCTCACGTGTGCCTTATAATGCAAATGTAGTAGCAGATACAAGTAACCCAGCTTGGACTTGGGCTGACGGTGTTCTTGATAAGATTATCGAAACATCACACTCACGTGGTTACTTCTCAGGAGATAACTTCATCCTTGAACCAGTTAACATCATCAATGGTAATGGTTACTACAACTTGTACCTTCCAGATGGAACTTACCTCTTCAGTATCAACTGTAAGACAGGTTACTATGTTGGTAATGGTTCAGGTCACTCAGATAAACTTGATTATTAATAATAATCTGCGACACTCCCTAGGGAGTGTTTTTTGTTTTATCTTGGTGAAGGCCTAGTTTATAAGGATTTTGTGCTATAATAGAGGGATAAGATAGGGGTGAATACTATGGCAAAATTGATGCCGGGTAGAGTCCGTAATGAGGGTATTGAACTTTTTGAAAAGGATCTCATTACCATTCATCAGGTCTCAGAAACTCAGTTGGATACAACAGTTGACCAACATCATTTAATTTATGCACTCAATGATTCTGAAATCACGTGTGACTGTGATTATTTCGCTCAAAAAGGCTATTGTCCCCATTTGGCAGCGGTTGAGTATTATCTAAAAAATGATAAAGAAGGCCAGCGTCTCTTGGCAGAACTGGAAGAGGAACAAGAGTCCTCTCAAGGCCAAGAGCGAGGTCACTCTTTTGGTGGTTTATTTTTAGAAGGCCTTTCCCTGAATGAAGATGATACCGTTAGATATAGCTTGACGGTAGAGGGAGAGGAATCTACCTTTGGTTCAGAGATTTGGTGGAGTATACGTTTACGTCGCTTACCAGATGAACGTTCTTATGTTATTCGAGATATTCCTGCCTTTCTCAAACTTGTAGAGGCTGAGGGTTATTATCAGATAGGTAAGAACTACTATGAACCCCTATCACTTATTCAATTTGACCAGGCTTCACAGGCATTTTTAGACTTCCTAGGACGGATGATTCCAGATGAAGCCAAGACTAATTTAGACTTTATTTTACCGAATAATGCACGTCATCTTTGTCTCCCCTACGGTTTTTTTGAGGAAGGTTTGAGACGGATGCAAGATTTGGATGGCTTTAGGTTTGAATGGGAAGGAACCGAATATCGCCAACTTTTGGTCGAGGATTTGACTGCTGATGCTCAGCTCTTCTCGTTTGATATTTGTGTCGAGCCCAAGATGATTGAATTGACTGTCGCTGAGAAGAATAGTCAGGCCTTTTTTAATAATCGTATTCTCTTTTATCAAGGTGTTTTTTATCGTCTGAATCGAAAACAACAAAAACTTTTGGTTGGCTTACGCTCTCTTCCAATCGGAAGCGATTTGAATAAGCACGTCAGCTTTAATCTCGATGAACAAGCCATCTTGGCTGCTAGTCTTTTTGATTTTAGGACTATGGGGCCAGTTAAGGCACCAAAAGCTTTTAATATCAAGGATTTCACACCGAGATTTCGCTTTGATCTGAAAGGTGACAGTGAGATTATTCTTACATTAGCCTTTGATTTTGATGGTTTCTTGGTACATGATCGCCAAGAGTTGAGTCATTTAGGATTTACCAGTAACTATCGTCATGAGCAGGCTGTTTTTCGTTTGATGTCTAAGCATGGATTCACCCCTGATTTTCAGTCATCTAAACGATTAAGTAGCAGTCAAGAGCTCTATGATTTCTTTACAAATACTCTACCAGATTTTGAAAATGCAGGAACGGTTCTGATTGGACAGGAGTTGCGTGACTTACGGGTTGAACAGAGTCCACAGGTTCAGGTAGAGCGTCAGGGAAATTTATTAGATATTTCCTTTGATTTTTCAAGTCTTGACGACGAAGATGTGGATCATGCTTTAGCAGCCTTGATGGAAAGCTCGCCCTATTTTATCAATCGTAGTGGTCAGTTGATTGTTTTTGACGAAGCGACGCATCGTATTAGTGAGAGTCTCAAAACTCTGAGAGCTCGTTACTCAGGAAAAGGTCACCTAGAACTCAATCAATTAACTGCCTATCAATTGATGGATGCTCTTTCAGAAAGTGATTCTGTTCGTTTTTCAAAAGATTTCCAACTCTTAACGCAACATTTGAGTAAGCCAGAGACCTTTGATTTGCCAACCTATAAGGTAGAAGCTGGCCTTCGTCCCTACCAGGAAAAAGGTGTTCAGTGGCTATCGATGTTGCATCACTATGGTTTTGGCGGTATCTTGGCCGATGATATGGGGTTGGGGAAAACTTTGCAAACTATTGCCTATCTCTCTGCACATTTAGAAGAAGGACAACGAGTTTTGGTTTTGTCACCATCAAGCCTGATTTACAATTGGCAGGATGAGTTTAAAAAGTTTGCCCCTCAGTTAGATGTAGCGGTTTCTTATGGACTCAAGCCAAAACGTGATGACATCATTGCCGAAGACCACCAGATTATCATTACAAGCTACGCTTCCTTCCGTCAGGATTTTGATGCCTACAAGGCTGGTAAATATGACTATCTCATTCTCGATGAGGCTCAGGTCATGAAGAATACACAGACAAAGATTGCCCAATATCTACGTGATTTTTCTGTTCCACATTGCTTAGCACTATCTGGAACGCCTATTGAAAATCATTTGTTGGAGATTTGGTCTATTTTCCAGATTATTCTACCAGGACTTTTACCAGCTAAGAAAACGTTTCTTAAGTTAACACCTAAGGAAGTGGCTAGGTATATTTCTCCCTTTATTCTAAGACGTAAAAAAGAAGAGGTCCTTCCTGATCTACCAGATTTGATTGAAATCACTCACCAAAGTGAATTGTCAGATGCTCAAAAGGCTATCTATTTAGCACAATTGCAACAGATGCAACAAGGATTAATTTCGGCAAGTGATCAGGAAATCAACCGTCGTAAGGTGGAAATCTTGTCAGGAATTACCCGCTTACGACAAATCTGTGATACCCCAGCTCTCTTTATGGACTATGCGGGAGATAGCGGAAAATTAGATAGCCTTAGAGAGTTGCTTAGCCAAATTAAGGAATCAGACCATCGTGTCCTTATCTTTTCACAATTTCGTGGGATGTTAGATATTACAGAGGGGCTCTTACAAGAATTAGGTATTTCCTCTTATAAGCTAACAGGGTCAACGCCATCTGATAGTCGTCAAGAGATGACCAGAGCCTTCAATCAAGGAAGTCGAGATGCCTTTTTGATTTCTCTGAAAGCAGGAGGAGTGGGACTGAATCTAACTGGTGCTGATACGGTTATTCTGATTGACCTTTGGTGGAATCCAGCGGTAGAAATGCAGGCTATTAGTCGTGCTCACCGTATAGGTCAGGAACAAAATGTCGAAGTTTACCGTTTGATTACAAGAGGGACTATCGAAGAGAAAATTCTTGAGCTTCAAGAAGGCAAGAAAAACCTGGTAACAACCGTCTTGGATGGCAATGAAAGCCGTGCCAGCATGACCGTTGAGGATATTAAAGAAATTCTTGGTATTGCAATATCTTAATTTGTTATATTTAATATTGGAATACTAAAATATAAAAATGCTACTAGGCAAATCTTTTGAATTAGGCTATAATAGGATATTGCAAGACGTATCTCCCCATTCCCGATTATTTATATTAAGATACGCATCATCTCGAAAATGAAAGGAAGTCTTTTATGCATCGCCAAAGACGACAATTTCCGCTGATTCCAGACGGGGAACCTTGCTTGCAAGAACCGGTCTCTATGCGCCTATACGAAAATGAAGATTTAATCACAAATATCCGTGGCCCTTACCAAGATAAGGACTACAATGATTTGTTGCCGAACTATGATTTCTTGTCAGCTAAGCCTAGCAATCGTAAGCAGGCTCCAAAACGAGTGGAGACACAAGAAGCTGGCATGACTTATGCTGAGGAAGCCCGCGAAAAGGCTAAGCGTGATGTACGTGAGAAACGCCAAAAATTCCTCCGCCAAGAAGTTCAACAAACCAAACATACTAATAGCCGTCAACTGACTGCTAAGCCTAAGGTAGAAGCTAAACCAAGCTTTGAGGCCACTGTTGAGCCAGCTGCTGTAACAACGGATAAAGGACCAGTGACAGCCTCTATCTTGGGAGCTCCTGTAAGTGCTATCAAGCGAACTTTAGCACCTAATGGGAAGCACTCAAAGATCCATCACTTGGCAAATCGTCTGCAACAAGATTCTTACATCTTGGCAGAAGTGGCTCCAACCTATCAACAGCCTAGTAACCCATCTCGTAAGAACGTCAAGAAAAATAGCTATGACTTCTTGAAACGTAGCCAGGTTTATAATTACCCAGAACGTCAAACTTACCGTGAACACCGAGTTGCTCAAGAATTAAATTTGACGCATTTAGAAGACGCAAACTAATCGCAGTGCGATTGTAAGGAGAAACTATGTCAAAAACTTATCATTTTATTGGAATTAAAGGATCTGGTATGTCAGCTTTGGCTTTGATGCTCCACCAAATGGGACACAAGGTTCAAGGTTCAGATGTGGAAAAATATTACTTCACTCAACGTGGTCTTGAGCAAGCAGGTATCCCTATTCTTCCCTTCGATGAAAAAAACATCACAGAAGATGTTGAATTGATTGCTGGAAATGCCTTTCGTGAAGATAATAACGTTGAAGTTGCTTATGCGATTAAAAATGGCTACAGCTTTAAGCGTTACCACGAGTTCTTGGGTCACTTCATGGATCAATTCACTAGCTTTGGTGTGGCAGGTGCACATGGTAAGACTTCTACAACAGGTCTCTTGTCACATGTTATGAAAAATATCACAGACACGTCATATCTTATTGGTGACGGAACTGGACGAGGTTCTGCTAATGCGCAATACTTTGTCTTTGAGTCTGATGAATATGAACGTCATTTCATGCCATACCACCCAGCATACTCAATCATCACTAACATTGACTTTGACCATCCTGATTACTTTACAAGTATCGATGATGTGTTCTCTGCCTTTGATGATTATGCTAAGCAAGTGCAAAAAGGACTCTTTGTTTACGGTGAGGATCCACACCTTCGTAAGATTACAGCCAATGCGCCAATCTATTACTATGGTTTCGAAGAAAATGATGACTTTATAGCAACAGACATTGTGCGTACAACGACAGGGTCTAATTTCAAGGTGAAACATGATGGACAAATCCTTGGAGAATTCCATGTGCCAGCCTATGGTCGTCACAATATCTTGAATGCAACTGCGGTTATTGGGAACCTCTATGTAGCTGGTTTTGACATGGACTTGGTTGCGGAACACCTTAAAACTTTCTCAGGTGTTAAACGCCGTTTCACAGAGAAAATTATCAGTGGTACTGTTGTCATCGATGACTTTGCCCACCATCCAACTGAAATTATTGCAACGCTTGATGCAGCACGTCAAAAGTACCCATCTAAAGAGATTGTTGCTATTTTCCAACCACATACCTTCACACGTACCATCGCCCTTCTTGATGAATTTGCTGAAGCTTTGAGTGAAGCAGATGCTGTTTATTTGGCACAAATTTACGGTTCAGCGCGTGAGGTTGACCATGGTGATGTTAAGGTTGAAGATCTTGCTGCTAAGATCAATAAACCTGCCAAAGTGGTTACAGTTGAAAATGTCTCACCTCTCCTTGACCATGACAATGCTGTTTATGTCTTTATGGGAGCTGGAGATATCCAACTTTACGAACGCTCGTTCGAAGAGCTCCTAGCAAGCTTGCAAACACACATGTAATATATTAAGGGCTGTAGCGATTTCGCTCAGCTCTTTCTCTTAATAGAAAGGAATTTGATATGCTTATTCGACATGCCCGAGAGGATGATTGGGCTGATGTTGTTCGTATCGAACAAGAAAATTTTTCGCCTGAAGAGGCTGCAACTCCAGAGGCTATTGCAGAGCGTTTAGAGACGATTTGTGATACCTTTCTAATTGCTGAAATTGATGGCGTTGTAGCTGGTTACATCGAAGGACCTGTGATTGCGGAACGTTATCTCACAGATGACCTGTTCCATAAAGTGGCTCCTAATGCTAGTCAAGGAGGTTTTATTGCAGTGACTAGTTTGTCTATCTCCAAAGACTTTAAAGGGCAAGGTATTGGAACAGCCTTGATTGCAGCGCTTAAAGATCTGGCTATTGCTCAAAAACGCCAAGGTATTAGTTTGACTTGTCATGATTACTTGATTGCTTACTATGAGATCAATGGTTTCACTGATGAGGGAGAATCGGAATCAAATCATGGTGGAAGCTCTTGGTATAATATGGTCTGGGAGAACCCAGAAACCCATTGATTTCAGTGTTACGTTACTGTGACAAAGGACCAATTGATTTGCATTAACTGACTTTTTAAGATATAATGGCGTTTGTTACTATAGAGGAGGTATGCCTTGACGGACAAGTTTAATGAACACTCGGAAGCTTCTGAAGATAGCCTAAGCTTCAAAGATCAGATTCTCCGAGACTTACAAGAAGCGACACGGCTCCGTTCTCTTCGTGAGGAGGAGCATAATAAAAGTGCAACTATGCCCGAGACACCACTTTCAACGTCAGCTGAGAGCGCTACAACTCGTAGTGATTCAGCGTCTAATAAAGTAAGTAACCAAGATTTTAGTTCACATTCTGTTTTTCACAGTGCCTTTGCTAAATCTATGACTTCTGAGACAGCCCGAGATTCTCAACAAGATAGTCTTAGCTTGTTTTCAGATTCTCAAGCGGAGTCTTTAGTATCTGATGCTCATTCAAACCTAGCGTCTATTCCTAAAGAGCCAATTGAGGAGGAGAAAAAGGTAAATATTCCTCAGGAGACTGAAACGTCGAAACGTCGTTTTAAACGTCCAGTTTGGGAAACTAGCCTTAACGAAGCATCTGAAGAGGAGTATATTCCTGCAGATGTTGCCAAGGAGCTCATTGAAGCTAAGTCTAACGAAGCTATTTATACAGACCCTAAAGAATTGGAGGCCAAATTGACCTCAGAACGTCAAAAAGAAGCATTCTTGCAGGAACATCATGCAACAAGTGACCAAGCGTCGCAAGAAAAGGTTCAATCAGAGCTAGTAGCTGATGGTAATGAGGATGATGAGAGTATTTCTCTAGAACCCTCTGGAAAACCTAAGAAAAAGAAAGGCAAGAAAGTGAAGAAGAAAAAGTCTTCGCCAAAAGATGGTAAACAGGCTGACATTGTCGACGAAGAGCCGATTTCACGTTCTAACCGAAATCACAAACGCAATAAAAATAACCGTCGTGCTGGTAAAATTGCAAGAAACATTATCATCTTCTTGCTACTTATCTTGTCAGTAGCTACATTCTTTGGTTATCGCTATGTTAGTGATGCTGTTGGCGCAAAAGATGTTAATTCAACTAAGTTTGTTAGTGTTGAAATTCCTGAAAATTCAGGTAGCAGTTATATCGGCCAACTCTTGGAATCAGCTGGTGTTATTAAGTCTGGTAAGGTCTTTAATTACTATACCAAGTTTAAAAACATCTCAAATCTGAAAAGTGGTTACTACAACCTTCAGGCTAGCATGACCATGGATGAAATTATTGAGGCACTTCAGAAAAAAGGTAGTGATAAACCTCAGGAGCCATCTCTTGGTACGGTCTTAGTCAAAGAAGGATATACCATCGATCAAATTGCCAAGGCAGTTGAAGTTAATTCGTCAGCTAAAAAAGGCAAAAAATCATCAACTGGACTTAAGGCGAAAGATTTCTTGAAATTGATGAAGGATGATGCTTTCATTACTAAGATGAAAGCGAAGTATCCAACCTTGTTGGCAAACCTTCCGAATTCTACGGATGCTAAGTATGTCCTAGAGGGTTATCTGTTCCCAGCGACTTATAACATTCATGATGATACGACGGTGGAGTCTTTGGCAGAGGAAATGTTGTCAACGATGGATACCTACCTATCACCTTACTATGCGACGATTTCATCTAGTGGACACAATGTTAATGAGATTTTGACCCTAGCTTCTCTTGTTGAAAAAGAAGGAGCTACAGATGACGACCGTAAAAATATTGCGAGCGTCTTCTATAATCGTCTAAACTCAGACATGGCTCTACAAAGTAATATCGCAGTTCTTTATGCTCTTGGAAAACTTGGTCAGGAAACGACCTTGAAAGAAGATGCAACTATTGACACAAACATTGACTCCCCTTATAATGATTATGTTCATAAGGGGTTGATGCCAGGTCCTGTGGATAGTCCTAGTCTGTCTGCGATTGAAGCGGTTATCAATCCATCATCTACCAAGTACATGTACTTTGTGGCAGATGTAACCACTGGTAATGTCTATTTTGCTGAAAGCTATGAAGAGCATCAGCATAACGTTGAAACTTACATTAACAGCAAACTAAAAGATAAATAGTCTGATTGGCTAGTTAAAATCAAGCAAACGAATAGTGATTCTAACGATACAGCCAACGGCTCAAAAAATAGAAAAGAGAAAAAAATGGCAGAAAAAACATATGTAATGACACAAGCAGAGAAAGAACAACTTGAAGCGGAATTGGAGGAGTACAAACTCGTCCGTCGTCCAGAAGTTGTAGAACGTATTAAGATTGCACGTTCTTATGGTGACCTTTCAGAAAACTCTGAGTATGAAGCAGCCAAAGACGAGCAAGCCTTTGTTGAAGGACAAATTCAGATTCTTGAAACAAAAATTCGTTATGCAGAAATCGTTGATAGTGATGCTGTTGCTAATGACGAGGTTGCAATTGGTAAAACTGTTGTTGTTCAAGAAGTTGGTACAAACGACAAAGATACTTATCATATCGTTGGTGCAGCCGGTGCTGACATCTTTTCAGGTAAGATTTCAAATGAAAGCCCAATTGCTCAAGCCTTGATTGGTAAGAAAGTTGGCGACAAAGTCGCTATCGAATCACCAGCAGGTAGCTACTCTGTAGAAATCCTTAGTGTAGAAAAAACAGCCTAAGTGACTGTTGGCATTAAGGTGTCCAATATTTGAAACTAGTGGGAGTGAGACAAAACAGTTGTTCTGTC
>OODN01001068.1_pt1 | contig 11216 bp, 9 predicted proteins | sample 1671651 | NCBI WGS metagenome assembly OODN01 (sample SAMN06348178, study PRJEB24527) | human gut metagenome | biome: human gut; feature: ankylosing spondylitis patient; material: feces | host: Homo sapiens | place: China | collected 2015-10 | reverse complement strand
ACTGGCAGGAAAAATTTATATTTTTTCAATTGTCTACTTGACGGGGAGCGGTTCATTTGTCTTCAAATAACAACCTTTTTATCTATTATCAAGAAGTTTCATGTTTAATAAGAGGCATTTCCTCTTTGACCACAAAGTGCTTCGAATTCTTTTAATTTGTTTTTTGCCTGCTGGGAGACATTTCTTGGAACCTGAATCTGAACAACTGCGTATTGATCTCCCTTCTGAGATGGATTCTTCATAAGCGGCATTCCTTTTCCACGCAGTCTGATCTTAGATCCTGACTGAGTTCCTTCTTTGATCTTACAGATAACATTTCCATATAATGTCTTGATCACTGCTTCACCTCCACAAACGGCTGTGCTAAATGGAACATTGATCGTTGTATACACATCATTTCCTTTTCGCTCAAATCCTTGTTTTTCACCGACTGTTACTTTCAGGAATAAATCACCTGCTTCACCGCCTCCGATTCCTGGATTTCCTTTTCCTCTTAAGCGGACACTTTTTCCTGTATCAATTCCGGCTGGTATATGAACCTGTAATGACTGCATTGCACCATTTTGATCTTGCAGATGAATGACTTTATCGCAGCCCGTAACCGCTTCATCAAAACTAATAGAGATATCTGCGTGTGCGTCGGAACCTTTCTGTCTGAAGGATCCACTTCCGAATCCACCACCTCCAAATCCATCAGAAGAGCCAAAACCTCCTTGATGGAAACTGCTTCGATGGAATCCTTTGTTGTTTCTTCCGCCACCGAACATACTTCCAAAGATGTCACCAAAGATATCATCGCCATCTCCACCTTCAAAGTGGAATTCCTGATATCCTCCATGAGCACCACCATAGTTTTGGTAATTCTTATAGAACTCAGATTCTGCTCCGGTTCCGTCAAAGGCAGCATGACCATATTGATCATATAATTTTCTCTTCTCTGGATCACTTAATATATTATAAGCGTCGGTCGCTTCTTTGAATTTCTGTTCTGCTGTTTTATCTCCAGGATTCATATCTGGATGATATTTCTTTGCCAGTTTCCGATATGCTTTCTTGATCGTTTTTTCATCTGCAGTTTTACTGATTCCAAGAACTTCATATAAATCACGTTTTGCTGCCATTTCGTTTCACCTTCTTTTCCTTTCATTCTCAAATAGATAGAAAGATTCCCCGGGAATCTGATCATCCCGGGGAAAGTTCTTTTATCCTTCGATCGTTACGAATTTCTTTTCTTCTACTTTCTTTTCCGGAGCTTTCTTCGGAATATCCAGCATCAGAATACCATTCTCATATTTACCGTGGATATCTTTCTCTGTGATATCTTTGCCAACATAGAAGCTTCTGCTCATGTTTCCTGCGTAACGTTCACGGCGGATATATTTACCTTCTTTATCTTTCTCATCTTTATCTAATCCTTTTGCTGCACTGATCGTTAAATATCCGTCTTTCAGTTCAGCTGTAATCTCATCCTTCTTAAATCCTGGAAGGTCGATCGCTACTTCGTAGTTTCCGTCTTTTTCCTTCACATCAGTCTTCATTAAGTTCTTTGCGTGTTTACCATACAGTTCTTTATCAATATCTGGGAAAGAAAAATCCATCCAGTCGTCGTTAAATAAGTTTCCTCCAAAAATACTAGGCATCATCATCATAAGTCATCTCTCCTTTTTCTTTATAATAATGTTTGGGCGTGTCAGGGTAATTCCTGACACTTGCCTTTTATGTGAAGCATATTGAGAAGTTCTCAATATGACTTGTTGTATCTTATGGAGCCTTCGGTTCTTTGGCTTCTCTCTTAAGCCCTTCCCTCTTGCTCTAGTTGTACTATAACACCTATTATTAGCACTGTCAAGTGTTGAGTGCTAATTTTTTTGAAAATTTTTTAAGCCATAATATTTTCGCATTTGACAATCATTTTTCTATGTTATTGGATTTGACTGTACCATGGTTCTTGTATCAGCGGTTACTTGTCTTGCTGTTTTACATAACCTTGGAAGTGTTGGTATCGGTACGATCATTGCTGCTGTTTTGGCTGGTACTGTTGTTGGTATCATCACAAAGGCATTTGGAAAACAGCGTGATAAGATTCTTGGAAAGACAGATGAAGATTTAAGATGCAAAGAAAGGCACACAAACATTGATTATTATGTTTGTATGCCTTTCTTTATTGTATCCCCAAAATTAAATTGCTCTCAATTTTCGGGAATAAATTGTTCTATCTCAGAAAACATTTCATTATCCCAAATCAGCCATCTTTTAAATGCAGCAAACGCCGCACTATCTCTAAGCTCTTTTTTCAGAAGATATCCTATATCTTCTTTCTCTTCCTTGTCTTCTGTCTCCTGGTATTCTCTAACATACTCTTTAAAATTTGAAAGATTTTGTCGTAATGTTTTTCTTATGATCTGTGCTTCTATCTTCTTTTGAGGTGTTGTTCCATAGTATGCAGCTTCTAATAAAGCAATTGTATTCTTTACATCTTCTCGTTCTTCCCCAACGGATGTAAATTCTAATTTTTCATCCGTTCCAAAATAACCCCTTTTACGAAATGCTATCATTTTTTCTACTGGTTCTTTTGTACAATCTAGAATTGGTTCATACTTATCTGATTTGATATTATTACAGTGTGCACAGCTCCAAAATAAGTTTTTCCAATCATATTTTAAAGTTTTATCTCCACGGTGTGGAACCAGATGTTCAATCTGATAAGAAGTTACTGCTTTATTTTCGCAAATATAACATTTTCCATGAAATATTTCTTTTAATGCCTGATTTACACTTTCAATATTATAGGAACTTTCATTTTCACTGGCTTTTTGCAAATCTGCAATCGCCTGTTTTGTTTTCTCTGTTTCCTTTCTTTCAATTTTAATCATTGGCTTTTCTTCTCCGTTCAATATCCTCAAATCTTTCCTTGGCAACCCCTGAAAGTTCTGTAGATATATTCTTAAACTTTATTCTTATTTCCGCTCGTTCGGCACGTTCATCTTCTGTCAAATCATTTCTAAGACAAAGTTCTTCATATCGATTCAGGCTGTTTTTTAATTCATCTGAATAAGCATCTGCCTCAAAATATCCCTCTGCAAGATCATCAGACGAAAATCCTGATAAATTATCTAACTCTACCTGTCGTTCAAGATCATATGCCTTTGCATTTGAGATTGAATTTAAAATATATGGAGAATGTGTTGTCACAATAAATTGAATTTTAGGAAAAAATTTTGTTAAAAATGGGAAGATTTTTTTCTGTAATTCAATGTGCAAATGCGTTTCCAATTCATCAATCAGCACGATTCCCTGATAGTCATATTCACTGATTTTGTCTTCTAACAGCCAATTTTTATCCATTCTTAAAATTAAATCAGAAACAATGTAAATCACGGATGAATATCCGTCTGATAATTCATTAAAACTGAATGGTTCTCGTCCATTTTGTCGGATTTTAAAATCGTATTTTTTATAATCATATTCTATATGGATTGATTCTTCATCTAGTAAAATCTGCAGTGCTGAATCAAATCGATCAAACCATTTCTGAATTTGATTTGCTGTCGTTTGATCACCTTCGTTTCTTGCATATGCTTGCTGAGTTTTTAGATGTACCATGTATTTCAATAAAATATCACCCGCAGATTCATCAATTCCATACGTATTTTCCAATGTAATATTTTCTACTCCATTAGGACGCATAAATTGTGCTTTTCTTTCAGACGGAAAATAAGCTGTTATAAACTTTCCATTATGATACATCATTTCAAGTCCTTCATACTGATTTAAGTTTATTTGAACTCCATCACTATATTTTTTTAAAAATCCTAAACATTGTTTAAGATCCTTATCTGCCGCATATTTTTCGCTATCACTAGATGCAGATAATACTTTCTTTTTAGCTTCATTTATCCACGTAGGATATTGATCAAATACTTGTGATAGTTTTTCATCATTAATCGCTCTCAAAAATTTTTCTATCTCCAACAACAATGATGTTTTTCCTGAACCATTCTTCCCAGTCAAAAGTAAATGCTGGCGTTTATTTGAATCTAATTTTATTTTTATATCAGACAGATGATATAACTTCTCTATGTCTATCTCACTGATAAAATATTCCTTCACTTTAAATCCTCCGATTTTTAAGATTTTTAAATATTATCTATTATTATATCACTCTCTTATCACATTACACCAGCATTTCATCCTATATTTCTGCTCTTTACATCTGACAGTACTCTATAAATTTCTCCATCTCTTTTGTCATATATTTATTTGCATGATAAAACACTTGTCGATACATTGTAATATCAATATCTTTCACATCTAATTTTGCGATCTTCCCTTCTTCAATATCCTTTTCTACAACAAATAATGGAAGATAAGAAAGCCCTTTTCCTGTCTTTAGCATCTTCTTGATAAACGCGGTATCACTGCATTCAAGTACTGGCGATAATGTCTGTTTATGCAGAGCTAATTCCTGTTCTAATGCCTGTCTGTAGTTTGCATTTCGTTCTGTTAGATAAAACGGTGCATTTAAGATTTCCTCAACCGCTATATTCTTTTTCCCTGCTAACTTATAATTTGGTGCAGACACAAAGATCACAGGCTCCGCTTTTTCCATGACTTTCACCCAGTTTTTATTCCATCTTGGTGTGTCCAGAATATAAATGACATCGAGTTCATTGTGTTCCATCTTCTGGATCAGGCGTTCTGGAGAACCGATCGTGATCTGAATTCTAACCTGTGGATGTTCTTTCCGAAACCGCTGTACGATTTCTTGCAATTTGACAGTGCAGAGTGATTCAATCGTTCCGATATGTAATGGATTTTTTAACTCTGCAGTATCATTCATTGCATCTTTTGCCTTGTGCATTTCATCAATGATCTTATTTGCATGTATTAAAAATTCTTTTCCTTTCGGTGTGAGTATCACTTTTTTTCCTGTACGGTCAAATAACCGCACTCCTAATTCTGTCTCTAACTGACGGATCTGTACTGTTACAGCAGATTGCGAATAACCTAGTAATTCTGCGGTTTTCGAGAAGTTCTTCACTTGTGCTATCTGCATAAATGTCTGTATCTGACGGAATTCCATTTTTTCTCCTTTGTACTATTATGAATAATTTTCAATGTTATCATTAAATCTATGAATTTGATTCATCTATACGTGGATGATACAATACAAACATAAAGACGTCAAACATTTTTTGTGCACATTAAACAAACTACGATGATATGTGATTAAGCTTTTAGAGGAGTAATTAAAAATGGAAAAGAAAAAATTTAAACTTGGTCTGGTACCAAAACTTATCATTGCCATCATTATTGGTATCCTGTTTGGACAGTTCCTTCCAACTGGATTCTGCCGCTTTGTTGTAACACTGTCTGGATTCTTCAGTACCTACTTAAAATTCATCATTCCACTGATGATCCTTGCTTATGTAACCATGGGAATCGCTGATCTGTCACAAGGTGCTGGACAGCTGCTTTTAATTACCGTTGCTCTTGCTTACGGTTCAACTTTACTTGCTGGTACAGCTTCCTACCTTGTATCATCCAATCTGTTCCCACACTTTATGACTTCTGGGGCATTAGATCAGATCGCTACGACTGCTGATGCGTCACTGAAACCTTATTTTTCACTGACGATCACACCGCTGTTTGATACATTATCTGCTGTTGTCCTTGCTTTCATTTTAGGATTATGCTTATCCACAATGAAAGGTAAAGAGATTGGAAACAGCCTTTACAACGGAATGAGCGATTTCTCAACGATCATCGATAAAGTCCTTCACAAAACGATCATTCCTTTATTGCCATTGTATATCTGTGGTACATTTACTGATATGACGAAATCAGGAAAAACATTTGCGATCCTTGGGATCTTATGGAAAGTATTTCTTGTAGTGATCATCATGCACTTTGTATGTATCACGATCCAGTTTATAATTGCAGGTTCTGTCAGCAAAAAGAATCCTTTCTCTCTTATTAAAAATCAGGTTCCTGGTTATACTACAGCTTTAGGAACTCAGTCTTCTGCTGCTACAATTCCTGTCAATCTGGAATGTGCAAAGAATGACGGTGTCAGTGCTCAGATCCGTAACTTTGTAGTGCCTCTTTGTGCCAATATCCACTTTCCCTACACGACGCTCTTCCGATCTGCCTCTTTGTGCCAATATCCACATGGCAGGTTCTATGATCACGATCACAGCATGTGCAACTGCTGTATGTTTGATGAATCAGTTACCGATCAGCCTTGCAACTGTTATTCCATTTATTATGACACTTGGTGTTGCAATGGTCGCTTCTCCTGGAGCTCCAGGTGGATCTATCATGACTGCATTACCTTTCCTTTACATGGTATTTGGTACAACAGCAGGAGATACAAACGGACCAATCTGTGCTTTAATGGTTGCACTTTATATCACACAGGATTCTTTCGGAACTGCATGTAACATTTCCGGAGATAATGCGATTGGAATCGTTGTAGATTCTATTTACAAGAAATTTATTTTAAAAGAAGATACAGTGGAGGCTTAATTTATGTCTTTTATCAGTGCATTTGATGTTATGGGACCAAATATGATCGGTCCTTCAAGCTCCCACACAGCTGGGGCTGCAAGGATTGCATTTCTCGCAAGAAAAATGTTAAATAGTACACTGAAAAAAGTTCAGTTTACACTCTATGGATCTTTTGCAAAAACCTATCATGGACACGGAACGGATCGTGCCTTATTAGGTGGGATCATGGGATTTGGAACCGACGATATGAGAATCCGCGATTCTTTCGAGATTGCAAAAGACATTGGACTTGATTTCTCTTTTGTACCAAATGAAATAGAAACTGATATCCATCCAAATACAGTGGATATCTTAATGACAAATGAAAACGGAGATCACATCTTGATCCGTGGGGAATCTTTAGGCGGTGGAAAAGCCAGAATTTGCCGTATCAATGATGTAGAAGTTGATTTTACTGGGGAATACAGTACCTTGATCGTGATCCAGAAAGATAAACCTGGCGTTGTTACTTATATCACAAAATGTCTGAGTGATCAGGATGTTAATATCGCTTTTATGCGTCTTTTCAGAGAATCTAAAGGAAATACAGCTTATTCTATCGTTGAATCCGATGGGCTTCTTCCTGAAAACATCGCAGAGGAGATTAGGAAAAGCCCAAATGTCTCAGATGTTATGATCATTCAGCTGTAGAAAGGAGACTGAAATATTATGGATTTTAAAAACGCAAATGAATTGCTTGATTTATGTAAAAAACATGATCTTCCAATCTCCGAAGTGATGAGACAGCGTGAGATCGTAGAAGGGGAAAAAGAAGCTGATACGGTTCATGATGCAATGGCAAGAGTTCTTGAGATCATGAAAAATGCTGCTTTTACTCCGATCAAAGAACCAGTTCGTTCCATGGGTGGACTGATCGGTGGCGAGGCAAAGAAGATTGCTTCCCGGTATCATTCTGGATTTGGAATCTGTGGTGATCTGTTAGAAAAAAGTATGATCTATGCGATGGCGACTCTTGAGACGAATGCATCCATGGGGTTGATCGTAGCATCCCCAACCGCAGGGTCTGCCGGAATCGTTCCTGGACTTTTACTTGGGCTTCAGGAAGTTCATAAATTAGATGATGAACAGATCATTCAGGCACTGTTTAACGCCAGTGCGATCGGATATCTTGCTATGAGAAATGCAACGGTTGCAGGTGCTGTCGGCGGATGTCAGGCGGAAGTCGGTGTTGCTTCTTCGATGGCTGCTTCTGCCATTGTCGAACTGCTTGGCGGTGATCCAGAACAATGTCTTGGAGCTGCCTCTACCGTTTTAATGAATATGTTAGGTCTTGTTTGTGACCCCGTTGGCGGGTTGGTGGAATATCCATGCCAGAACCGTAATGCCGCAGGTGTTGCAAATGCGATCATCGCAGCTGAGATTTCTTTATCTGGAATCCATCAGCTCATCCCGTTTGACGAAATGTTAAACGCAATGTATATCGTTGGTAAACGACTGCCAGCTGAACTAAGAGAAACCGCCCAGGGAGGCTGCGCTGCAACTCCTTCTGCATGTGCTGCATGCGGAGGTTGTGCGTAAAAATTCCTTCAGAACACATTTTTAAATAGTAGGTAATAAATCAATCTCTTTTTTGCCTCTTTTGGGCGTTTTCATATATTGGAATCTAAAAGAGTGTCTGCATCACTTAATGATGCAGACACTCTTTATTTACTATATCTTAAGCATCCGATATCCAATACCTATATGTGTCTGTATATACTGCATGCCATCTTTATCTGGCTGTAATTTCTTCCGTAATGTTGCCATAAACACTCTAAGTGATGCAACATCATTTTCCAGTGAACTGCCCCAGATCTGTTGCGTGATATAAGTGTGAGTCAATACTTTCCCAACATTATGAGACAGCAAACATAATAATTTATATTCGATTGGTGTTAAATGCAGTTCTTTATCTTTTAAATATGTAGATCCTGCTGTATAGTCGATCTTTAACTCTCCATTTACAAAGACTGCTTGTTCTTGTTCCTCGCCTGACTGGATCAATGCTAATCGGCGCTGTGTAACCCTGATCCTTGCAAGCAGTTCATCAACTGAAAATGGTTTTGTGATATAATCATCTGCTCCTGCATCCAGTGCTTCTATTTTATCTACATCTTCACTCCTTGCACTGATAACGATAATTGGTATGTTAGACCATGTTCTTACTTTTTTGATCACATCCACACCTTCCATATCAGGCAATCCAAGATCTAATAAAATGATCTCTGGTTTATGAGAAGATGCTTCTAAAATAGCTGAACTTCCATTTTCTGCTGTAATATATTTATAATCATGTGTTTTTAATGTTGTCACGATCAGATTACGGATCGGCCGGTCATCCTCCACGACTAAAATTAATGCTTTATTCATTTAATGTAACCTCACTTAATGGCAGTGTAAAAGAAAAAATACAACCATGTGGTATATTGTCCTCCAACACCAGTTTCCCGTTATGCACCTCTATGATCGAACGGCAAAGTGCCAAACCTAAACCAAGACTTCGATGGCTGTCTGCGATCGTATTTTTCCCTGTATAAAACATTTCAAATATATGCGGCTTCATTTCATCACAAATTCCAGGGCCGTTATCTTCTACTTGAATCTTTGCTTTTCCATTTTCATTCATGGCACAAATGCGGATTGTAGATCCTTTCGGTGTATATTTAATTGCATTATCGACCAGATTGATCAACACTTGCAGGATCAGCCGCACATCCATACGTGCAAGTATCAATTCATCGCATTCTGTAACGATCTGATACTCTTCATGTTTCCTGCTGATATGCCGTAATGATTCCGCGATCACCTCATCTAATAATTGATCTGTAAATTTCAGTTTTAGTCTTCCATCATTTAATCTTGTGATCGATAATAAATTTTCAACGATATTGATCAGCCATTCTGAATCATCATAAATATCTGTATAAATCTGATGTTTTGTTATATCATCAAGACGTTCTCCACTATTTAACAGCATGTCTGCATTCCCAGAAATGGAACAAAGTGGTGTCCTTAGATCATGTGAGATCGCACGAAGCAGATCCGCTCTTAACTGTTCATTTTTGGCAAGAACGGAGATTTTTTCTTTCTCCATGATATTCTTTTTATTTTCCATGGCAAGTGCACATTCATTGATCACAGAAAGTAAGATACTATATTCGAAGGAATCTAATGTATATTCGTCAACTGGTATTGCGATCACACCATACACATTATCCTCAATACAAATGGCAAGGTATAGACACTGTGCATCTTTAAAACGTTCGGTCGTTGCTCCAGCACGCTGCTTGTTTTTATACACCCATTTTGCGATCTCCTGCTCCCTGCTTGTCAATAAATCTTCTGTCTGTTCTTTCTTTTTATTCGAAAATATATGTGGTGCTGACAATTCATCGCCTTCCACAACATATGCTACAATACTGCGGTCTAATAATTTGATAAGCTGTGTACATGTAATACTTAAAATATCCGTATCGTTTTTTTCTTTTTGAAGTAACCGGTCTGTGTCAAATAAAATCTGTGTACGAAATGCAGATTGTGCTGAAAGCCTTGCATGTGTTTTTAATTTTGCTGCAAGTGTTCCAGTAATGACAGAAGATATTAACATGATCACAAAAGTTACCGGATATCCAACTGCATATGTCTGAAATGACATTCTTGGTTCCGTAAGGAAAAAGCAGAACAAAAATACACTTAAGACAGAACCTCCAATGCTGTATAAATATCCATCTGTAAGGATTGACGTTAATAAAACACCCAAAATATAAATTGTAACGATGTTTGTATCTGTAAATTGAAGTTTCTGGATGAATAGACCGATCAACGTACAAACTGCAAATATAAATAATGTCAATAAACTGTCTTTCATCGTAGGCTTTCCTACATAAACCGCTCCATGCGGTTTTCGATAATTATCTAAGTTCATCGCATCTGGAATAATGTGGATATCAATATCAGGAACAGCCTCGATCAACTTCTCTGTTAATGTCTGTTTGCTGAAAAAATGATTTCTCTTTGCACTGCTTTGTCCGATCACGATTTTTGTGACATTTGATAAATGTGCATATTCCGCGATCTGTACCGGAACATTTTCCCCATGTGTCATTACGATTTCCGCACCAGATTCCTTTGCAAATTGTACATGAGCTTCCAGTCTTCTTTTGTCCGATTCTCTTTCTCTTTTTCCTGTCTGTACATACAATGCCGTAAAACGTGCCCGCATATCTCTTGCCATTTTTGCTGCTGTACGTATGATCTTTTCATTCGATGGTGAAGAAGAAAGACAAACAAGAATGTGTTCGTTTTCTTTGTTCAGCTGTACAAATTCTCCTGTGCTCATCTTGGCCCCCTTTCCTTATCGGATGCATTATATCACGATCGTCAATAATAATCCATAAACACATCAATCATCGTCATCATCTTGCTCCCTGTCAATTACTTTCCGATTTTCTCCAAGAAAATAATTTACTTTTTTCAAAAAGAATAACACAAATGCAAACATCAGTATTACCGCCAATGCTAAAATGAAATCTGACATAAGCTCTCACCTCTTTTTCATGACATCAGATACAAAAACACTTTTTGATCGCTTTATATTCTCCTAATACCAATAATGTAACATCTTCCTTAAAACAGGTATCCGCAGATATCGCCATACTTACTTTTCC
>OODN01001065.1_pt1 | contig 11232 bp, 2 predicted proteins | sample 1671651 | NCBI WGS metagenome assembly OODN01 (sample SAMN06348178, study PRJEB24527) | human gut metagenome | biome: human gut; feature: ankylosing spondylitis patient; material: feces | host: Homo sapiens | place: China | collected 2015-10 | reverse complement strand
CTTCTGGAAGAGCAGGGTTCTCTTCTTCACGAGTCGTGAATGGAATTTCTTCCTTCTCTGTGACTTCAGAAGTTGTTACAACTGGAGCTTTCTTAGTACCCACTTCAACCACTTCTTCAACTGGTTGTTTAGTGACACTCTCACTCTTCACGACACGGCTTGTTTCAACTCCGTCGGTGTAGGTAACGGTATAGACAATGGTCTTTTCACCTTTTTCACCTGGAGTTTTCACATTGCGAGTACCTTCTGGAAGAGCAGGGTTCTCTTCTTCACGAGTCGTGAATGGAATTTCTTCCTTTTCTGTAACTTCAGAAGTTGTAATCACTGCAGCCTTCTTGGTGCCGACTTCGATGACCTTATCAACCGGTTGTTTAGTGACCGTTTCGCTCTTCTTCTCGCGTTTTGTTTCGACACCATCGGTCAACGTAATCGTATAGACAACAGTCTTTTCACCATTTTCCCCTGGAGTTTTCACGTTACGTGTACCTTCTGGAAGGTCAGGATTGGTTACAGTCTGTTCTCCATAAGGGATTGGTTCTGTAACTGTGATTTCCTGAGTGGTCACAACAGCAGTCTTCTTGGTTCCGACTTCAACCACTTCTTCAACTGGTTGCTTAGTAACGGTTTCGCTCTTCTTCTCGCGTTTCGTTTCTTTACCGTCGACATAGGTAACGGTATAGACAATGGTCTTTTCTCCTTTTTGACCAGGAGTCTTCACGTTGCGCGTGCCTTCTGGAAGATCTGCATTCTTTTCCTCTCGGCTGGTGAATGGAATCTCTTCCGTCTCTGTCACTTCTTTCGTCGTTTCAGTTGGAGTTGGCGGAGTTGGGGTTTTACCTAAGGCAGCATTTGCTCGAGAAACCAAAGCGTTGTAACGAGCTTCTAATTTAGCTGCGGAAGCTTGACCTTCTGGACTTTTGACACCGTTTTTAACAACGGCAAGTTCAGTAGCTAGCTCATTGATGCTATCCTCTAGCAAACCCTTCATATCCTCATCAGAAGGATCGTCCTCATAGGCTTGAATGTCTCCTTCAAATTCATTCAATTTATTAGTGAAATTAACAACCAATTTCCGTTCTTCTGCATCTGGAATTTCTTCGTCTTCTCCTGGTGTTTCAGCCAAAACGGTTGGGATAAAGTTTGGGACTGTATAATGCGTCGCTACTCCCAAAGCATTTAAGGCAAGAACTGAAATCCCTAATTTAATTAACTTTTTTCTACTCATGATAATTTCCTTTAAAATTATACTAACTATACCGCAAGAAGAGGAGTAAAATATTTTACCCTCTTCTAGCAATATGTGTTATTGCTCCTTCTTGCGTTTCCAGATAAGAAGGCTAGCCATTCCCAACAAGAGGCCACCCACAAGATTCATTACTGGAGAGTCAACTGCTGCTGTCTTCGGTAAGATTGGTTGTGGTTGTTCTGGAACCTTCGGTGTTGGTTTCTTAGGTTTTGGTTTATCTGGGATTGGAGCTGGTGGTAATTCTCCACTTGGAGCCGGTGGAGTTGGAGGTGTGTATGGACCAGGTGGTGGAGTATGTGGTGCTGGTGGGAATACATACACTCTGTTAGTTTCTTTTGGTTTATGGTTGAAGCTTACTTTTGCAACGTTTGGCACACCATTGTCAACGTACTTGCTAACATCAACACCATCTTTGAAGCTTGTGTACAAGACAAGACGGAGGGTGCTTCCTTTGAGAGCATCTAGAATAGTTTCATCTGTGATTTCAACAGTGACTAGATTTGTTGCTTCATCATAGGTGACAGTTGCAAAGGCGCTCAAGGCATCACCAGTAATTTCACCACGTTCATTAGAAACTTTGCTTAGATTTTCAACTGCCTTATCAAGTTTCGCTTTCGCTTCTTCTAGGCTCTTGATTTCTTGTTCAAGTTTCTCTTGAGCTTGTTTTTGATCAGCTGATGTTGGAAGTCCACCTGACTTATCAGCGTTTTCTTTCAGAGCTGTCAATTCCTCTTGAGCCGCTTTCAAGCTTGCTTCAAGTGTTGTCACAGTTGCTGCTTTTTCTGCTGATTCTGCATCTTCTGCTGCGGCAGTCTTGGCAGCTTCTACTTGCGCTGTCAAGTCAGCGACTTTAGCTTCTGCTGTAGCTACTTGTTCTGCAATTGAACCAGTAGTTGGTTGACCAGCAAGGTCTTTCAACTCTTGTTTTGCCTGATCAAGCTTGGCTTGAAGCGCTGCTTGGATAGAAGCAAATTGAGCATTTTCAACCTTGAGGGCAATTTTCTTCACTTTCAGAGCCTTATCGATCTCATCTGAGAAAGTCAAGTTGGTCAATTTCGTCTTGACATCGCGACCGTATTGGTCTTTGACTGGATTGCCGTTCTCATCTTTTGGATCAGTTGGAACTGGAGTAGTGATGTCGAAGCGGAAGAGTTCGCCAGCTGTCTTCAAGCGGTAAATAGAGTCTGGTGCTGAACCATCCTCTGGACCAACAGTTTTTTGTGGACTGTTTGGATCTGGATCGCGTGGTTTTTCAGGATCACGTGGTTTCACCGTTACCGGTTTAGATTCCTTGTTTCCTGATTGACCATTGCGGTCCTTGAAGGATACAGTCGCCTTGTTTGGAACAAGTTGATCTGCATAAGGCGTCAGATCACTTCCTGACTTGAGTTTAGATGGAATGTACAATTGAATTTCTTTGAAGCCTTTGAGGCGAGCAAAGTCTTTCACTGTCACGGTAACTGTGTTACCTTCCACTTTCGTTTCAAGAGCTTCTTTGGCATCGTAACCATCGACGTAAGCCACTGGTGTGCCCGCGATTTCCAATACTGGTTCAAGGGTATCTGTTACAGTGAATTCTTTGTACTTGTCGATATCTGCAGGCAATTTCGTGTTGACATTGTACATGTAGCCAGCATCGTAATCTACATCCAAGTGATCCAAGGTACGATTGATCTTCTTAGAAATTTCTGGTTCTGGTACTTTCGGTACAACAACCGGAACGGTGTTAGAGTCTTTCTTCAATCCTGGATTGTTATTAAGGATGTAAGATGCTGTATTTGGTACTGTGTAGCCACGATCTGTCAGATAAGGAGTAAGATCTGCGTCGGCTTTGACTTTGGCCTTGAAGGTTACTTGTACTTTCTTGCCAGCGCTTGATTTCACTGTTGCTTCTGGGAAGTTAACTGTCAGAGTTTGTCCGTCAGTTGTGACAGTAGCATCAGTTGCTTTACCATCAAGAGTTACGTTTGCAGTTCCTTCAAACTCTAATACAGGATCAAGAGTATCGGTTACTGCAAAGGCTGTTGCATCTTCTGGCATCACTGTGTTGATCGTATATGTAAATACTTCATCACGGTCTCCAAGAAGGGCTTCAGCTGCACCGTTGACTTGTTTTTCAATTTCAGGCTGACCTGGTGTTGGTGGGATAACTGGGACTGGTTTAGATTTTTGCTCTGTGCCAGGATCGTTGTTGAAGTTGTACTTAGCCGTATTTGGTACACGGGTTACGCCATCTTCATTCACGTATTCTGACAAGTTTGCGCCATCTTTGATCTTCGCTTTGAAGGTCAATTCAACTGTCTTACCAGCATTGGCTTTCGCTTCTTCTTCAGTCAATTTCACAGTGATCTTTTGACCCTTGAAGCTGATGTGGCTGGCATCCAAGGCTTGGCCGTCAAGAGTTGCGACAGCTTCAGCGTTTTCGCCTACAAATTCAAGAACTTTTTCAATCGTATCGTATACTGCGAATCCTGTAACATCTTGAGGGACTTGAGTAGTCACTTTATAAGTGAAGACTTCATCACGTGCTCCCAAGTTTGCCTGGTCTTCGTTGTTTACTTTCTTCTCGATTGGAGGAAGTTCTGGTGTTGGAGGTGTTACTGGTACTTCGTTTGAGTCTTTCGTTACACCTGGTTTGTTAGGGAAGCTTGCTTTGTAGCTTGCCTTATTCGGAACTTCAGTCTTACCTTCTTTAGTTACATAAGCAGAAAGGTTTGCGCCATCCTTGATCTTAGCTGTGAAGGTCAAGTTCACTGCTTTACCAGCGTTGGCTTTGACTTGGTCCTCAGTCAATGTGACTGTAATCTTCTGACCGTCAACCTTGATTTGTTCTGGAGCAAGTGCTGTTTCGCCAAGAGTTGCAGTTGCACGTCCTGTGCCATCTGCGAATTCAAGTACGTCTACCAAGGTGTCATGTACTTCAAAGGCTGTCGCATCTGCTGGAACTTCCGTATTGACATGGTAAGTGAACTCTTCGTTACGAGCTTGAAGAGTTTCAGCTGGCTTGCCGTTGACATCTTTCTTGATGCCTGGCTCACCTGGGGTTGGAGGTGTTACTGGTACTGTGTTAGAGTCTTTGGTTACACCTGGTTTGTTAGGGAAGTCTACCTTGTAGCTTGCCTTATTCGGAACTTCAGTCTTACCTTCCTTGGTTACATAAGCAGAAAGGTTTGCGCCATCCTTGATCTTAGCTGTGAAGCTCAATTTAACAGCTTTACCGGCGTTAGCTTTGACTTGCTCTTCTGTAAGTGTCAAGGTGATAGTTTGGCCGTCAATCTTGATTTGTTCTGGAGCGATTGCTTCTCCATTCAAGCTTGCACTTGAAGAACCAGCGAATTCGAGAACATCTACCAAGGTATCGTGAACTTCAAAGGCTGTTGCTGCTTGAGGCACTTCTGTCGTTACATTGTAAGTAAAGACTTCATCGCGTTTATCAAGAGTCGCAGCTTCTTTGTTGTTAACGTCTTTCTTGATTTCTGGCTCATTTGGTGTTGGAGGTGTTACTGGAACTTCGTTTGAGTCTTTGTTCACCTCAGGTTTGTTAGGGAAGCCAGCTGTGTAGCTTGCCTTATTTGGAACTTCAGTCTTACCTTCTTTGATGTAAGCTGAAAGGTCCGCATTGGCTTTGATCTTAGCAGAGAAGGTCAACTTAACAGCTTTACCGCCGTTCGCTTTAACTTGGTCTTCTGTAAGGGTCAAGGTAATGGTTTGACCTTCAACCTTGATTTGTTCAGGAGCAAGTGTTTCTTCGCCAAGAGTTGCAGTTGCACGTCCTGTAGGATCTGCGAATTCAAGAACATCTACCAAGGTATCTTTGACCGCAAAGGCTGTTGCATCTGCTGGTACTTCTGTATTTACATTGTAGGTAAATTCTTCAGTAGCTGTCTTCAATGTTTCAGCTTCTTTGCCGTTGACATCTTTCTTGATACCTGGCTCACCTGGTGTTGGAGGTGTTACTGGAACTTCGTTAGAGTCCTTATGGTATTTCGGATTGTTGTCAATATCATAAGAAGCCTTGTTTGGAATTTCAGTTGTACCTGCAGGGGTGATGTAAGCTGCAAGGTTTGCGCCATCCTTGATCTTAGCCTTGAAGGTTACTTCGATAGACTTGCCAGCATCTGCTTTCACAGAAGCTTCTGCAAATGCAATCTTGATGGTTTGATCTTTGACTGTCACAGTCGCTTTCTTACCAGCGGCTTTTCCATCGATCTTCACGGTTGCAGATCCATCTTTACCTACAAATTGCAAGACATCTTTCAATTCGTCAGTGATTTCAAAGATCGATGCATTAGCAGGCATTTCTGTTGTAAGAGTGTAGGTAAACTCTTCATCACGTTTCGCTAATTCGTAACGTTCTTGACCGTTGACTTTCTTCTTCAACTCAGGTGTCGTGGTTGGAGGAGGAGTTACGGTTACAGGAGTTGATTCTTTCTTAGAATCTGGGTTGTCATTAATGATGAAGCTTGCAGTATTTGGCACTAAAGGCTTGTCTCCAGCTGGATTTGGATAAGCAGCTAGAAGGGCATCATATGAGACATCGCCTTTGATCTTCGCCTTGAAGGTAATATGAACAGCTTTACCTGCATATTTCTTCACTTGGTCTTTATCAAAGGTTACAGTGAGTGTTTGACCGTTGGTTTGAACAGTAAGATCTGTTGCTTTTTGGCCATCCACTTCGACAGTTGCATCCCCATCAAAGGTTAATTCATTAACCAGTTGGTCTGATACTTCAAACTTATCAGCAACTTCAGGAACTTTTGTGTCGACTGTATAAGTGAAGCTTTCGCTTAATTTATTCAAGTCAGCATGTTCTTGATCGTTCACTTTCTTCGTGATTGGTGGAGGAGTAACCGTTACTGGTTTTGTCTCTTTCTCACCTTGCTGATCGTTCTTGTTGGTGTAAGTGATTTTAGCTTTGTTTTCAATTGCTTCTGCAGTTGATTCTTTCTTCACTTTCGCCTTGATAACAAGTTCAACTTCTTTATCAGCATAGTCGCCAGCATTTTCAAAGTCCTTCATCGTTGCAGTTACTGTTTGACCAGTTACTGTTACTGTGAAGAATTTATTAGCTTCACCAGCGATTGTTGCTTCACCGGCTTGGAGATTTTCATCCAAGGTATCCGTGATTACAAATGATTTGTAAGAAGTGATATCGTTTGGCAATTTCGCCTTGATGTTGTAAGTGTAGTCTGTTTCAGCTCCGATTACGGCTGTATCAAGCTTCTCATTGATTTTCTTCTTAACAGTTGGTTCTGAAGGAGGAGTAACCGTTACTGGTTTTGTCTCTTTCTCACCACTGTGATCGCTCTTATCAGTGTAGCTGATTTTCGCTGTATTCGGGATCTTAACGCGTGTTACACCATCATTGATCTTAGCAGGGATTTCAAGTTCAACTTCTTGACCTGCAAGATCCGCAGCAGTTGCAAAGTTCTTCATTGTAGCTGTTACTGTTTGGCCTTGAACTTCAACGTCGAAGAAGGCTGCCGCTGCACCTTTAATGACAGGTTTTGTTTCACCTTCATTAATGACAGACAATTCATTTTCCAAGGTATCTGTGATTACAAATTTCTTGTAATCTTTGATGTCTGTTGGAAGTTTTGTCTTAACGTTGTATTTGTATTGTTCTCCTGTCGGGATATCCAAGTGATCAAGGTTTTCATTAATCTTCTTAGTTACAGGAGGAGGAGTAACATGAACTGGAGTTGATTCAACTTCTTTATCCACATTGCTCTTGTTTGTGTACTCAACTTTCGCTTTGTTGTCGATGACTTTGCCTGACACGCCTTTTTTCACTTTGGCAGGGATGATCAACTCAACAGTTGAGTAGTTAGCAAGGTCTTTGAACTTGCCTGGTTTCACAGTAGCTGTAACAGTTTGACCGTTCTTTTCTACTGTGAAGAGATCCGCAGCGTCTCCCTTAATAGTTGCTTCTCCATCGAATTCCAAATCGTTATCAAGCGTATCGCTGATGACAAATTTCTTATAAGAAGAAACATCTGCAGGGATGGCTGTTGAAATGTTGTAGGTATATGGTTGACCTTCGAAGGTTTGGTAATCTTCTAAGGTTTCATTGATTTTCTTCTCTACCGTTGGTTCTTTTGGTTTCGGCGGAGTAACGGTTACTTCATTAGAAGTTTTCTTGATGTCGTTCAAGGCAACATCAGCCTTGTTAGGCACCTTAATGCTTCCGTTCTTCTTGTACTTGCTCAAGTCAGCATTTGGACGGATCTTAGCCTGGAAGACCAAGTCAAGCTTTTTAACTTCATCGCCACCACGACGGTTGACTAAACGTGTCAAACGATCCATACCAGCTTTATCCAAGTTGATTTCAACGGTTTGATCTTTTAAGGTCGTTGCATTAGTAAGCGCTGCATAAGTTTTTCCATCAATAGTTGCTTTGATGGTACTTTCTTGGACTTCCAATTCTGGAACGACTGTATCGGTTACAGTGAACTTGTCAGCTGTACCTGGCCATGGAACAGACACCTTGTATTCGAAGAGTTCATCTTCTGTTGCAAGGTCCGCATGTTCTTTTTCGTTTACTTTCTTCTCGATGTCAGTTGACAATGGAGGTTTGACATAAACAGGGTTTGAACGACGGATGGTACTTGGCTTGTCTGCTGTCTTAGCGTGAGGATCTGGGTTTGGAGAATCATCTTCACCATTCCACATGATATTCCCTTGGTTGACCAAACCAAAGCCATTGCTATCTTGAAGAAGGGCTAAGTAATTTTTACTTGCTTGGTCCTTGCGGAATTCTTCTTTCAATTTAACTGTAATCTTGAGCTCTGCTTGTTTCAAGACCAAATAGTTGTAGTTTGCTCCGTCGCTTGGCACATCTGCCACGACGATGTCGCGTTCGTTTCCAGCGCTGTCTTGGCCTTTCACGACACGAGTTGTTAGAGAACCATTAGGACCAGTCGCAGAGCTACGAACCACTTCTAGGCGGTAGTCCAATGGGTCAGTCAACATAACGTTCTTCTTGAATTCATAAGGAACGTTGTTGAAGTTGTAGTTTACTGTATATGTAAATTCTTCAGCTTTATCAGACAAGTTAGCTGCATATGCTGGTTTTTTAGTCAATTGAAGTGGGTCTTCAATGGTACCTGTATCGTTGCTAAGATCTTGGTCTTCGATCTTCTTGGTTGCACTTGGGTAACAGTATTCAAGTTTTTGAACTTCTACTGTTTCGTTGTGACCCCCAATTGTCTGAGTTTCGAAGTCACCAACCTTAAACTTACCAGTCAACTCAGGAACTTGAACTTGTTCTTTAGCTGGTTGGTAACCTGCAGGAGGATCTTGTTCATCATCTTCGTCCACTTGCTCGGCATGAGCTTCTTTACTCAAGTCGTAGTCGAAGTTGTTCTTACCAGGGTTGAAGACACTTTCTGGTACAGAGATCGTAACATTGTCACCATCCTGTTCGATCTTACCACGGATTTCCTTGGCAGGATCTTTGACTTCAGAGACAATCTTCTTCCCATTGATTCGAACAGCATCTACCTTGTAGCCTGGAGTGACCGTAAATTCACCCTTGATATCTTCCTTAACGAGAGCGGCACCTACAGATTCCAATATACGAGATGAGAATTTTTTGATGTCGTTCTGCTCATTAACATAGAAGGAAACGTTTTTACCATTAACTTCTTTATCAGGAGAAGCCATTCCTTGCAAAGCATCATGGAAGATTGCTTGGACGCTACGGTTGTCTCCGATATCAAAGTAACTATTGAAACCGTTCAAGTAAACATCATAGTACTGGGCCTTATCTTTGTTGAAGAGATCCACGTCTTCCCAGAAACCTACTACGAGGGTTCCGTTTGGACCGATAACTCCTTTAAGTTTATTACCAGCATCTTTCACTTCGTTTACACGACCAATGATGTCTTGGGAAGCCTCAGAAAGTTGGTTGTAATTCCATGCTCGTTGAAGTTTTTGATTTCGAGTGCCACTATAGTCAATTCGAACCTTGCCATCAGCATCACGTTTACCATTGGCAACACCATCGGTAATCAAAAGGAAGACGGTCTTGCGCTCATTAGCCATGCTACCTTTATTAGCGTTATACTGTGCGATAGCGTCTTCGATGGCTGGAACTGTTGGAGTTCCTCCTGCTACGCTGATGTTGTCAATGAAGCTATGGATGGTGCTTTCATCTGATGTCAAGTTAGAAGACTTGTACTGATAGTCATACTTCTTACCCCAACCAGGATATACAGTTGGTTTACCTGTAAAGGTATCGTTGTTGTAATAGTTGTAGCCGTCCACCCCTTGGAAGCTAGCCACCATAACACGGTCTGTTGTGTCTGGGTCGTTAGTCTTAACCAAACGAGGACTGTTCTCATTGTAATCTTCTTCACTGACAAAAGTTGTCAACTCTTTGAGGGCCTTTTTAACACTTGGAATAGTGTTAGCAAAAGAGCCACTCGCATCCTGTAAGATAACCAAGTCGATTGGTTTTCTTGGTAGTCTCCAGTTGACTTCTTCTGTCTTTTCAATCTTACGCGAACATCCATTTTGCGTAATCTTGGTGTTCTTGTTTCCTTGCGTGGTAACAATGTTCTCTTCCGCTCGGGCGTGAGTCACAAGAGCACTTGTTAAGTTTGCAGGCAAGGACATGAACAAGATTGCAAACAACATGAAAATCTTTTTACAAAAATTTTTCATAATTCCCTTGGAGCTTTTCGGAGCTCCATCCTCCTTTTTTTATTTTTCTCTTCTATAGAGGTTAATTGTGAAGTAATGTTTCTAACGCTTCCTCAAACTTCTCTTGGTCAAAGTAATCAACAGCCACTCGGGTGACTTTTTGATCCTTGTCAACGAAGTAGATGCTAGGAATCGTTTGGACTTGCAGAGCATCTGCAGCAGATTGGTCGCGATCGTAATAGTAAGGGAAGGTGAAACCTTTTTCCTTTATATACTGATCGGCGGACTCTTTGGTTTCCTTGCCCTTTTCCATCATGTTCAGCATCACAAAATTGATCTTCTTTCCATATTTCTCATACATCTGCTGAACAATCGGAAGTTGCTTTTGGCAGTGCGGACACCAACTAGCCCACTCTACAACGAGCATCGGTTTCTCATACTGGTTGGAACTTTTCAGTTCTTGATCCTTCTGGTCCGTCATTTTAAATTCTGGTAGTTGTTGACCAACTAGTTCAAGAGCTGTATTCTCTCTACTACTCGCTGTCGTCGTTGCACTATCCAATGGACCTGAACTCTTGTTCCGAACAGGACTGTTGTAATACAACAAACCTATTCCAGACACTACTATGACTCCCACCGCTAGGAAGGGGAGCCACCATCTATTTCTTTTCATATATTCTCCTTGTTTCCCTCGTTAAAAGTGTTCTTCGATACACTCTCATATGTACCTTTGAGCTTGGAGCTTGGAGCTTCATTTTTATCTATCTTGTCTAGCTGCCTTCGTAATGATTGATATAGTTCGAAATGAATACGAAATAATTCGACAAAAATATTACGTAGATTACAAGACAATAACACATTTTTAATATTCTATCACTTTCTTGTTATTTGTTCAACAAGTTTGAACGAATCTGTGTATTTATTTTTTGGTTTTTTATCTATTGAAACTCAACATACATTAAATTGTCTGACAATTGTCTATTTTCATTGTAATAGCGCCATTTCTTTACTTTTATTTAAGTGGTCAAAGAATTATTTAATGTACATTTATTATACCTATTTAATAACAAAATTCTTGTTTTTATATTTTTTCCCTTTCTTATTCCCATCGGTTCATTTTTTATAAAAAACAGCGGTTTATATTTCCATTTTTGTGGCTTTTTAGGTCTTTTCAGACAAGAAAAGGCACTTTTTTAAAAAAGTTTGTAAAAATACCCAACTTTTTTCAACATTTTTGTGCTTTCGTTCATTTTTTTTGTTAAAGGTTCTGCTCTTTTACTAAGTGAAAGGCCTGTTAGCCCTTCTGACAAGGAATTGATGTCACTTGGGATGAATTCGAG
>OODN01001052.1_pt1 | contig 11350 bp, 16 predicted proteins | sample 1671651 | NCBI WGS metagenome assembly OODN01 (sample SAMN06348178, study PRJEB24527) | human gut metagenome | biome: human gut; feature: ankylosing spondylitis patient; material: feces | host: Homo sapiens | place: China | collected 2015-10 | reverse complement strand
GCATTTGCTGAATCATTGCTTCCATCAAGAACCTCCTGAGGAAGGGATTGTTGAGAGCGTTCGAAATCGAGGACGATATCATAAAAGGCCATGATATGGTGTACTGCGAAATCTTGCCCTTCTTCCTGAATCAGCACATCATAAATCCTAGGTTTTGAATAAGAGCTTATCTCATATCCCGTCTCTTCCAGAACTTCTCTCTTGAGAGTTTCTGTCAACCCCTCACCGAGTTCCTGACTACCACCCGGTAAATCAAAACGATACTGATAAGTTCCTCTCGTTTTCTCAATGCAGAGTAATTTCCCATTTTCAAAGCAAACGCCATAGACGCCAAAGTGTTTTTTGATTTCCATATTCCACTCTTTCTAATACTCAATGAAAATCAAAGAGCAAACTAGGAAGCTAGCCGCAGGCTGTACTTGAGTACGGCAAGGCGAAGCTGACGTGGTTTGAATTTGATTTTCGAAGAGTATAAAAATCCAAGATTGCTAGCTCACCTTATCCCTTAAAAGTAAAGAGGCTATAGATTTCATGCTCCTTGATATACTTCTTTAGTATCTCCATATTCTCTTCGATTTTTGTCTGGATATCTGTCTCTTCACAAGTTGACTCAGTAATAAAGAGATGAATCTTCAATAAATCTGTCAGGTACAGCAGACGACGTTCCATTTCTGATTCAGGACTTGAAGCTTGCTCAATTTTTGCAAGCTTTTGCTCCAGGCTATCGCCATTCAAAAATCTCTGATGAACTCTCCTTCTTATGTTTTGAGTGGATTCCTCCCCTTGTTCTAATGGAGATAAAAGGAGTTTTTTATAGACGAATACCTGATTTTCTTTTTCTCTTTCCAGATAAGCCAATAAAACCAGAGAGCTATCAATAAAGGTCCAGGTGTTAAAATTCCCTTCAAATGGAACCTGTATGAGCCTATCTAATAATTCCTTAGCCATTTCCTCTTGACCATCCAGATAAAGTAAATAGGCCAGATGATTAAGCGATTCGAGATAGGTAGCTTGGGGCTTCTTATTCTTTTTTGGCACAAGACTGATATAGGATGCTAAGTCAACATCATTTTCAACCTCTTCGATTAGTTCTTTAACATTCATTTCTTTTCTCCTATCCAGTTCATTTTTTGTTATAGAGAAGGGCTTTAATTGCAAGTCTATCTCAGCTCACTCTTACCTTAATAGAAATTCTTTCGCTGTCGCTTGGACATCTGGGGAAAGGTAGTGCTCTATTAAGTCACCTGTCCCAGCAATAAATTCCTCCAGAGGGATATCTTCTCTTTGCCCCCAAAAATTTGAAAAAGCAATATAAAACTCCAGAAACTCAGTCAAACTATCACTGAGTTTGTAGAAATTAGGATCTCCAGGCCTGCCCGAGTAAACTGGAGAACTTTCATCTTGCATATCACAGAAAAGAATATCGTCTGTATCTGTAGTAGCGAATATTTGATATTGTCCACTTGTGAACTGATCAAAATCCTGTAAGGCCCAGCACTCAACTGTTCTTGCATACGAATCTAATGGCAACAAAATGATATTAAAATTTTGATTAGCAAAAAATAAATCCTTATTGAACTCTATGTGTTGATAGTAATCAAGCAATTCTCCTGTCAAATTGGAAGACTGGGTACTTAATTTTGCATCTGAAAAACTCACCGATTGGGGGATAAACGTTGTTTCCTCATAGAGTCTAATGATCTTTTTTAATACGGTAACGACTGCCATTTTTTCTCCTTGGTCATTCCTCTTACGTCTCCTTTAAGAATTCCAGCCATATCTTCAGATCTGGATTTAACTCATGTGCTATCTCAGCATGCTTCCTATAATACATATCCAAGTAGCCTTGTTCATTCCGGAAAATAATGCCTTGTTCATAACATGCTTTAAGGGTTGCAAGCATAGATTTCAATGACCGGTATTCGACCTGGGCCTCTTCTTCAAATACATAAAAACCAAGGATTTGCCCCTGACCTTCTGAAGCTAGGTTCATGGCATAAAAATCTCCACCTCCGCTGGCAAAAATTGGAAACCAAGATTTGTCCCAACCATTCCTTTCTCTTAGTTCTAAGTAGGTCTGGATACTTTCTTCCAGAGACATCAAATAGAAACCAGGAAAAAATGCCAGATCACCGAGTGTGATTCCCTCACAATCTTTTGACCCGTTTCTCCAAGTATAAAGAGCACGCAAGTCCTGAGTTGACTGCAACGGTATTTCCTCAAACAATTCTTGAATCTGTTGTGAAGATATTCCCGTATTTAGATGGTCTAAACAAGGATGATCTAGCTGTTGGAAACATTTTTCAATCTCATTTAATAATTGGGGGATCATTTCCATTTGTTCTCCTTGCCTTGTAAATCATTAGAGACGAGTTACTTCGTCCCTAGAAAAGAGATTACGATTATTCAATTCCATCCTCTTTGTTATACTCTATCATGCATTTTACCGCATATTCCACCCATTCCCAAAAATCGTTAAACTCTTTTCGTTGCTCCCATCCTTCGGTAGCAAAATCATGAATGACTTGAACCTTATTGCCCTTTCCTATTTCAAAACAAGCTGTATCATCACAATCTCCTCTTTTAGCAAATGGAATCAACTTTCGGGTTGGGTACCTTTCCTGCAATCCCTCATACAAAGACAGGGCCCATTCTGAATCCAACAGATACCAACAATCAAAATCAACTAAATTGAGTTCGATCAATTTTTTAAACGATTCAGGATACTGGAATATCTTTTCGTCCAGTAAATAGTTTTTCATCTCTTATTTCTCCTTTTAGAATCATCATACCATTCTTTCTTACCTATCCGCTATTTTGCGTAAGCACTCTTCCCATGTGAGAATTATAAACCTTAAATAGATCATCCTCACTCAGCTAAGTCTTGGGTTGAGGCTGTCAACTACTCTTAAAATACGCGACCTCGAAGTCCATAAATTTCATTCTTAAAATTCAAAGGAAAATAGATGACTAGTCAGAGAAGGTTAAATAAGAGACTAAAATATCCTTTACCAATTCTAGAAAGGCAACTTTATTTCTTGGCTCTTTTGAAGCAAAACCAAATTCATATTCAAAAAAATCCTCAACCACTTTATCTCCAGCCCGTATAACATCCTCAATGGTCTCAAGCACTTGCTTCTGCTTCTCTTCTTTTAGGCTCAAGAAATCCTCTTTCACAAATACATCAAATACTTTAAGGACATCTTCCTTTTTACTCATATCAAAAGGATACAGAAATTCAACCTCTTCACTGGATACAACATTACTTTCTATGGACATCATTAGGTTCCACAATACTAAATAGTGTCTATGAAAATTATCTCTACTTTTCAACTTTTCCCCCAATTTTTGCGACACATCCTTTACTGAACAGGTTTAGACTAACATCTTGACTATTACTTACTTTATTGAGAAACTCTCCCCTTTGACCATCATCCCTTCCTAATCTCAACTTACTGGTAATATTATTTTAAAACTTCTCCCGAACGAATATAGGTTTTAAAGAAGTTTCTTGGAACCGTAGCCATTTCCGAGGCAATGGATAAGCCATAGTTTGCAAAATCTAAAGCTACCTTCTTAGAATCGATGGCATCATAATACTCAACATACAATCTGCATAAGTTCACTTTGGTGATAGAGAAATCTTTTAACAACCCATCCTTCTCAAGATCCTTCTCGGGATTTATGCTCGAAAATACGGTAGGATACGATGAATACTGAGTAGTAAAATCGATGGCCTCTTGGACAGCCTTTTCCAATTCAGCTTGATCCATGCCATTTCTATTATCGATAGAACTTAATCGAGTCCTTAGAGCACAATCCACTTCTTCTAACTGTCCCGATTCCAGAAAGAGGGGATGAATGCCAATATTAACGAAATAGGCAGTCCCATCTGATTTTCGTTGAAAATAGATTACTGTGTAAAAATCATGATTGATTTTATAATAGTTATTGGTTCGCTTTAGTCGCGAAAAGCCATTTTTTACGAAGAGTTCTTTGGCCTCTTTCATTTCATTACCTCTACTTCTAACAGGATGTGGAGTGTTCCTCATTGCATTTTCCTAGGAATCTATATGGATATAGGTTATCCCTACAATTCCGTGTGATTGCATGTGTTATTAATGATTTCCATCTATATAGTTATAATAGAAATTTAGTAACTCCTTCTCGAGCCTTTCCAGAAAAACTACTATTTATTAGACTGGAGACATCATTAATAAACTCTTCTTTTATATTAAAATTATTATCAGAATAAATTTCTCCTTGATAGTCTATTATCTCTAAGCGAATAAGTTTGATAGAAAAAGATAAAAAATCATATAAAGAATCACCAAGCTTGTGATGATACTCTCCCCCTGAAATTATCCCGTAAACAGGGCATTTTTCATCGCTAGTATCACAAAAGATAATATCATCTGAAGTATTTTTAGCAAAGATTGTATATCTTCCATTTTTCCATTCATGAATATCTTCAAGCCCCCAAGAACTCAATTCTCTACCATTTGATTGTATTGAGAACAATACTAACCCGAAAAATTGATCGCCAAAATAACAATCACTTTCAAAAGAAAGATGTTGATAGTACTCCAACAATTGACCAGAAATATTCTCTGCATTAACTTTTATCGGTATTTCTATATATTCGATATCTCCACCTATGGGATCGCTAAAATAAAAACATTTCACTAAATCTGATAATATATTTTCTAAATTCATAAATCCTCCTACAGACATTTACTTTGTTGTTGATTTAATCTTTGTTTTAATGTCACTTCACGATCTATTAAGCGCCCTGTTGTTTTGTTTGCGTGTAGTCCTCCCATGTCCTTGGTTTGAATAAACATGTTCATTTATTCCACAAGGGTGCTCATGGTTTTGAACGAGAGGAGTATTCGCAATTCGTTAAACTTACTGATATGCATTTCTAATCTAACAAAATGCTCTATCAGTATCTCCATAGTCAATGATAGTCATCTCTTCAAGTGAAATCTTCATTCCTCTTCCATGCTCCACTTCAGCGTCCACTCTAAATAATAAGCCAAAAATAAAATCGGATGACGTCTGTTCGGAGAGCAGATAGATCGCCATTAACTGCCTCATCATGGATAGTTCCGAAAAGATTCGTTTTTCAGCTAACTCATACCAATAAGCAGATGCCCCAAGCATATGAACGATTTTTTCTTTGTAATCATTGGCCATTACTTCATCTAATAAAGTTATGTTTTTCATTTATAAATTTCTCAAGTTCATATTTTTTTTAAAATTAATACAAATTTCTAACACACTAATGTTTTTAACTAAGCTAGAAAGAGATTTAAAATCAAATATTTTCTGCCTGAAATCTCGAATGATGTAGACTAGAGTCTTATTTTTTAAAGGAATACTTAATGTTAGGGTAATTTAGGCTTTGCTCTTTTTAATAAACTAGTAAAATCCTTAAAACTATTCTTACAATATTCTTCTTGAGCTGTTTCAATCGGTAAAAAACGAATGCCTCGACCACAGTGATTCTCTTCGATGGCTTCTTTTACTTCCTCCGTAACGACAAAGCCAGCCGCTGCAAGTAATTCAACCCTTCCAGGCTTGAAAATATCATCATCAATATCCTCTTTTAAGACCAGTTTTCTTGAAACTGTATACATAGTTTTAGAAGGTAATAATTCTGTTTTCTCATAATCAATAAAATCAGGAGCAGGATTATCTTTGGTATAGGTATTAAATTTTAATAGATAAAAGTCAGGAGATTCCATGACATCGCCATTCACTGTAAATTTAAGCTTTTTCCAAACATGACCTTGAATCTTGAATTGTTTAAAAATGGTTGCTAACTTTTTAGAAAGGATAAAACCATGGGAATACCAATAATAATCATAATCAAAATTTATTTTATTTATGTATTGTTTTTTATTCACAAAATTATAATAGATCACATCAGGACAATTTGGATCGTAAATATAATCTATTGGTTTAGTCCATTCTTCTTCGTAAGGTTTTTTTTGTATTTCAAAATCAACTCGCCCATATTCAACATCAAAATTAAAAGTCTTATTGGATTTATCATCCATTATAAAATAATAATTCATCGTTTTCTCCTAGCTTAATCTACCTTTACAATTAATAATTCTAGATTTTGGTTTTACCATTGATCAGTAACTTCTATACTTTTTACCAGCTTTTAATGCATCTAAAGCAGCCTCTGTTACAGAAAGCTGTTCATTATCAAGAGCAAAATCTCTGGCTTTTAGTATTTGCTGATTGCTGTTCGTTTACTTTTTTTATTTGAAATTCTTTTGTTCCTATTGACTTCTCCATGTATTCTACATTGCTACTCTAAGATTGTGCCAAGTATCATTATATTTTGCTCGGATATCTGAAAGTCATCCATGAAATAGGGTAAAAAGTCATCAAGCAAGGGATGGCTAAGCCCGTCGATTGGGAGGCCTCTTTTCTGACGTTCTTTTAGTAAAACTATGATTTCAATTGGGAAATACTGCCATAGTAAGGTATTGAAGTCTACTAAATGACTATCTTTGGTGTTCGCTAAATGATAATCACACATGGATAAAATTGTTTCTCTAAAAACATTAACATCCTCTGAAAAAATAGTTTCCATAACCTGTTTATAGGCATCATTCACATTATGATAAGGGTTCGAGTCCAAGGGTTTATATTTAGCATCACAGGCATTTTCGAGCAAGCTAGCTAACCGGTCTCCCTGTCCATTTCCATAAAGAAAAACGACTAAAGGCAATAAACTCTTGGCTGAAAAGAAAATAACTTTTTTCCCTTTTTCAACTTGGGCTTCTTTAAAATAGACTAATTTATCAATTAAAAACTCTACATAAGCATCATCTAAATAGGCAAGGGCAAATAAGATATTCAAACAAATATCTGTATCAAAGTTTGAGCCACCTTTAGCTAAATATTTAGCAGAAGCCATATCAGCCATTACAGAACAAAAACAGCCATTCAATAATAACTGGTAGTTTTCAGATGTTTTACATTCTATAAATTCAGCAACCAAAGTATATGGTCGAATAGCATGAATCATTCGCACATGTTTATAGGAGTACGTTTCTGTTTTTCCATTTTCCTCACAATTAACCACAAGGCTTTTTTCACCAGCTTTTAATGCTTCTAAAATTGCTTCAGTAACAAAAAGCTGTTCTTTTTCAAGTGCAAAATCTCTCGCCTTCAGTATTTGATTTCTGATGGTTGTTAGTTTTCTTTTTTGATTTGAAAGTGTTTTATTCATATTGACCTCTAAAATTTCATTTCTTACACTCAACTACCGGTGTTTTTGAAGTTCATCTCTTTCTGTCTTCCTACATTATCCATGTATGTCACAAGGAAGAATTGATCCACTTCCCATCATCGAGCCATTCTTTCTTATCAATCCACCATTTCCCCTTTTGAAACACCATTTGAAAACGATAGAGAGTTTCTATACCAGAACGATTCTCCTTGATGTAGAAATAAGCTTGATTTCCGTTATGCTCTTCATCAACGATGGGATGCGTTTCTAATTTATAGTCAAATGGAAATCGAATAGATAAAGATACTTCCCTTGCTCTGAGTGTTTTTTTAGATGTACAAAACTGATTAAAAATAGTAGCTAATTCATCCTTCAACATCTCTTTATAGGCTTGGTTTCTTAGGCTCCTAGTGGCCTTTTTCTCCCAAGAATACATAGCTTGCATAAACTGGAGTAAGGTTTCTTTTGCTAGATTCGTATGAGTCATGTTTCCTCCTACTTAGACAACGGGACTAATGGTTCGTTTATAATGAAGACATAGGTTATAAAAACCTGTATTGAAGACATGTTTTTACCCCTCTCGCATGCAAACATGTGGTAACTCACTTCTAAGAAGTTCCCTTTGCTTTTGATTTGTTCTTCCCGTTGTTAAAAATCGGAGATGTTTCAGACTCTTCAAGTAGCTAACTGTTGATGCGTAGTTAAAAATAGACGTATCGACAAAATCTAAAAAACGAAGCTCACTAGATGGCTGGATAAAATCCAATTCTGGTAAATTTTTATTTGCTGTAAATGAAAGATAGAGCAACTGATCTAAATCCCTTATAAAATCAAAGTCCGGCAACTTTACACCATAATCAACGTGCAGATAACGCATACCTGTATGAAAAGAGATGTTCTCTATCATTTCCAAATTTGTCATAGAAGAAATCCCTAAAGCTTTTACACAATCTTTCTGGGGCAAGATGATCTTTCTTACTCTTCTAGCACCAACTAATAAAATTTTTTCTACTTGTTCGTATGTTGAGAAGTCTAGCATATCAGATTTACTTCCCATCAAGTAAATCACCCTCGTATTGCTAGGTAACGAAAGCTGATTAAAATCCACATCCTTCAGCATATCCTCTGGGTTTTCAACAATGTACTTTTGTCTTAATAAGCGATTGATATCGATGAATTCTTTATAAGTCAATTTTTTGTCCAATAATGGTGCAATCCCTTCAATAGAATGCAGAGGCTCCATTGCCATTAGATTCTCTCTTTCGGAAAATCCTTCTTTTATGATTTCTAAATATTTATCTAAACTGGTCATCGTTCACCTCTTTTCATGAATATCATGCTTCTGTTTCTTTGTTCAACCTATCTATTTTTACAATGACACTTTTACAAGAAGACTACAGCACCGCTTGTCGCAAAAACTAACATCATGAATCTCAAGTGTATTCTTTTCTATATAAACATTATTCTGCTTGCTCAATCTCGATCAAAGATAACCTTGACTCTAGCTCTACCTAAATCGTCTAGATATTGCTCCAGTTTCGTAATCGACTCCTCCGAATCAGATAATTGAACTAATAAATCCCCATTAATTGTCATGACATCCTTTGTCGGTAAAAGCATGAGATTCTCAACGCTTGGATCATTCACAATCATTAAGGAAGGGGAATAAATACAGCTTGTGGAGAGGTCTAGATTTCCAAATCGCTCCCTAGCAGACACAAAAATAGATTCCATCCCACCTTGGGCTTTCAGAATAAATTCCCTCTCGAAAAATGCTTCAAAACTGTCGTAGATCTCGATGACATCCATAGTAATCCCATCTAAATAATAAACTTGATGACTTTGAATGTTCCCATCCTTCAATCTATAAGCGAATTGATCTCCAATAGCAGACATACCAAAAAAATAGTAGTCTGATGCATAATCTCTCCAGACATCTTTCCATAGCTCATCCGAATTCCAAGAGTCCAGCGTGATGGCTTGAGTAGAATCCGTCCCAAACAAGCGATAATAGCCACCATAAAATTCCAAGCCATTGGTTATGGAGAGCAAATCCAAGTGAGCTTGCGGAAACTGTCTGGCTTTGAGTTTTTCTAGTTCAAGAGCTGAGGACCCACTTTCTTGTATGACCAGATCCTCACAACATTTTAAAAAATTCTTCATTTCCATTTGCTTCTCATCTCTCTATTTGGCTTTAACCCAGCATAAATGCTATAAAATCATTTAGATAGTCTTCAGGAAGTTGCTCCTCGATAATAGCCATGATTCCTGTTAAAAAACCTTCTTTATAGTCTGACAAAGCCTCATCAATGTAGATGTCATTATCAAACTTGGTGATTTCTAGCTTTTTCATCTGACTATAGGTAGACAAGAAAGTAGATAAAGAGGGGCCTAAGCTATAGAGCTTAGAATTTCCAGGAATCCTGCCAAATACAGGACTAAGCTCGCTAGTTAGATCACAAAAGATTGGCTCATCGCCCATCATGTGGGCAAAAATCATATAACTCTCTTTCCAGCTAGGATCCTGCCATCCTTCTGATGCAGCTTCACATAGAGGGAGAGGAATTAGAGCAAGATCATAGGGAGCTCCTCTAAAATAAGCTTCTTCATCAAAGTCTAAATGCTGGTAGAACTCTTTCAATTGACCAGACAAATCTGGCTTTTCGACATGGAGACAGTCACTAGTAAATACAAGCTCTCCTAAGCCCTTGTTTCTATGATAGACTTCTACAAATTCCTTCAACAAATTGAACATCATTATTAGACTCCTCTCACATTTTTGGGATTATATTTGGCTATTTTCAAATGACGATTACGCATCATTCTGACCGCTAGCGACAGCCTGAGTCCAAATTCGTTCAAATTCCTCTTGACTAATCTTGATGGAGTCTGATAGATCCAACTCATCTTTTCGACCATCATAGAGTAGAAACCCTACTTCTGGAACATAATCCTGTAGGCAAGAGGAAGCATAAGAGTGCCCATTCAAAACGTTAATTTGTCGACTTGCACGCTGACCAGTAAACTCTGTATAAATAACTCCTAGGCCTGACATAAACTCACTATTGCCATAATAATAATATTCTTTTTCACACATTAGAATCTTCCTTTACCATTTGTCTCTCCAAGAATGGCATTCTTTCCTCTTTGCCTCTTTCATCGACTAATTCAATGTTAAGCTTTCACATTATAGAATCTACGGGCTCTTAGCCTTATTCTCCAAGACTCTCACTTCTACTTTATCCTCCGCTAAATGGAGATCCAGTACTTTTTCCTGGTCTTGAAAGAATAGCGTCAAGTCTCTGGTAGTAAATTCAGTAGAATAAGAGGGCAAAAAATCATCCAAAGACTCCATTTGAAACAAGACGTAAACTGGTGAAAACTCCCACAAAACTAGGATAAACTGACTGCTATTGCCAACAAGACTTTGAATTGATCTACTTAGATCTTTAGTAGTAAGATTGGCAGAAAACTCATAAAGGCAAGGAATCGGAGAATCGATAGGATTCAACTCCCCAGCATACCAATCAATTTCTTTAGGTTTATCGGTCAGAAAATGGACATCCTTTATCCCCTTCAAATTCTTGATTCGTCTTTCAACTTTTAATAAGGATAATTTCTTTTTTAAGTCACTCATTGTTCTTGCTCCATCATTCTGAAACAGAAATTTTGCTCACAACCTCATTCTGTTTATCCAACAGATAAAGGAAGTTCCCTTTTGTTTCCAATTTACCAAGCTTGGCCCCATAGTCCATCTCGTGAGCAGGGCAGGATTGAATCAACTGACGGATGCTCTTATCCTTATGCTCTATCCTCCAAAACAACTCCACCTTATCCAGCTGATGCTCCACTTGAATGGAATAGGTCGTGGATTGGATCTTCTTCCTTTTCCACTCCCAGCTATTTTCATAATCGTTTTTCTCTATTTCATTGACTACATCCTCTATCAAGGAGCAAGGAATGGAGAGCTCCTGAAACACGCGCTTTACCCCTTTTACCAAGGCCTCTAAGAGCAGCTTTTTCTGTTCCAATGGACTCAAGCTTTCATAGCTAGAAAAATCAAATGGGACCTGGACAGTATAGACACCAAGTAGG
>OODN01001050.1_pt1 | contig 11353 bp, 9 predicted proteins | sample 1671651 | NCBI WGS metagenome assembly OODN01 (sample SAMN06348178, study PRJEB24527) | human gut metagenome | biome: human gut; feature: ankylosing spondylitis patient; material: feces | host: Homo sapiens | place: China | collected 2015-10 | reverse complement strand
ATTTCACATCTTCGGTCATGTCAGGCCGATTCATATTCATAGGCAGACCTCCAATTCCTTGTAGCCGGGTGTTTTTTCACCCGGCAATTTTTGTATTCTGATGTTTTCGGTTTATCCGATCAAAAGTTTTAGTCGTTCCAGCTTTTCCTGTGCGTTCTCCTTCCGGAAGCTGACCCCAATGCAGGAAACAGGAACGCACATTTCCAATAGGCGGTCATAGATGCGGGCATGAGCGGTATCCTGTGGGTGTCGTATCTCGTCCAGCGTCAGGTTGGTGGTGACGATCAGCGGCTTCTGGCTGCGGTACCTTCAAAACCGGAAGTAATAGCTTCGGTTTGATGCAATATTGAATGAATCAACGCCGATTTTCATAGAACAAATTTTTCTCCAAGAAAATTTGCTTATTTAGTGTCAGCGAGGACGCACAGCCAGCGCAATTTTGTGCTGAACATCGGGTTTGGGCGAAGCCCAACAAGTGTTTTGAAGCTGGATTTGTAAAATCGGATTCGAAAATTGCGAGTTGGTACCAACTCGCCCTACTTGCTGCGGTTGCAAACTCGAAAATTTTTGTGCAGAAAAATAACCGTCCGCTTCAAGTTGAACTTGAAAACGGACGGTCCTGATTGCAAAATGATTTTCAAATTTGGGAAGCACGTTGAGAGGTTTCATAGCATCCGCAAGCAATGCAGACGTATATACATCTGCTCGTTTTGCGTTGCAAAACACTTGTTGGAAAATCCCAACCCCTTTCCGATCTGTACCGTGCCGGTGCAGGCTAGGCATCTTTCTACGCAGTGTTTATGGTTTTGATCAATCCAACTCCAGATCCTCAAATCCGGTGACTGTTTCAAACCGGCGGGTGCGCACCTCCATCATCTCGCTGATGAGTTCGGCGGGCAGACAGAGCGCACCGGCCATCCGGAGGATGGCACTGACATCGGCAGCAGTCAGCAATTCACAGCGGCAGAGAAAACGGAATAACGCGGCATACGCCTGCTCTGCCGGGCAGGGCATGAACTGTGGAGCCCGGTCGAAATACTGCACCAGAACTGCACAATACCACTGGCGGTCGGCGGGGGAAAGCCCTGCAGAGGCTTCCAGCCGAGCCAGCGCCATACGAGCCGAGAAATCCAGCCGGAATGCGTCCCGGGCCAGTTGGTCAAAGTAAGGCATCGGCTGGGTGAAGAACAGCACCGGTACCCGCAGGATGGCTCCAAATTTGGCATCGCCTGCCAGGATTTTATCCCGGGCCACGGGTAGACCCAGCCGCGCTACCACATGGCCGGAAACATCGGCCTTTTCCAGCCAGAGCAGTGCGGCAGTGTGGTCAAAGGCAGACACAGCCACAGTGACAGTACGGCTCCAATTTTCACACCCAGCATCCCGGGCGGTCAGGCTCGTCAGACCGGAGCTGTTGAAGCTGTGAGCGCCCAGCATTTTAAGCTGTGGAGGCAGCGTCAGCTGTTTCAGGGCATGACACCCGGCAAACGTGCCGACATCTGGCATGATCTGATCCGTGGGGCGGGGCAGATAGCCCAGAGCCTGCAGCTGCTCCGGCAGATGGACGCTGGTAAGGCGGCTGCAGTCGCCGAATACACCGGCAGGCAGGGCGGAAATGGCATCCGGCAGGGTGATGGAAGTCAGATTTGTGCAGTGGTAGAACGCGTAGGGACCAATGTGAGTGATGCTGTCCGGCAGTGTGACGGAAGTCGGCCCGCCTTCGTCCAGCGTTTCGGTGGTGACTGCGCGGCCCATTCGCATACAAAATATGCTGAAACTGATAGGCGATTGCCCGAACTGCGGAAAGCAGCCCTCATCCAGATGGCTGGCAGCAAAGGCGGCAGCGGCAATGGCGGTGACAGTGCGGCCTTCTACAGTGTCGGGTACCACAGCAGGCCGTGCCAGCCGGGGCCAGCGCACCAGCGCTAGAGAGCCATCCGGCAGAGGGGCAAAGTCTGCTGTCAGGGGCAGGGCATCAGTGTCGGACTCTTCGTTCAGATGGTTGAGCCGTGCAAACTCTGCGCTCATGTCGGGAGCGTTGCCGCCCCAATCATCCTCGTCATCCTCCTCCTGCAAGAGAGCTGCCAGTGCGGCTCCGGGCAGGGAGGAGGCCTTTTTTGTTTCCGGGGCGGGGGGGGGTCCAGCGGCTGCCCAGCGTTCCGGCGTTGGTTACTTCAAATTGCAGCAGTTCCATTTTACACCAGTCCTGTCAGATCGATCTGGTGCAGCAGCTGCTCCGACTGCCGGTGCAGCAGCAGATCCCGGCTGGCTGCAAAGTAATCGGTGCTGAGAAACTGCCCCAGAAATGCGGTGGCTACGGGGGCTACGGTCAGATCGTTTACCGCCATGCTCAGCTCCGTTCCCTTACCGAAGGCTTCCTGTAAAAAACGGAGCAGATCGCCAAGCTTCTTCTGCGTTTCAGCGACCTCAGCCTGCAGGTCGGCGACCGAGCGCTGATAGCAGGCCTTGAGGGCGGAAAAAGGGGTGGAGCCGGAAAGTTCTCCGTGCCATTGGGCAGTCAGCGACAGCAGATCGAGATAGACCTTCTGCCGGGCAGAGGGGGCTTTGTTGGCTTCGGCGCGCCAGTTGTCCTCCAGCCCGGCGAGGGCGGTCAGGGCATCGCCGGGAACATCCAGCGTCCCGCGCTGGGCTTTGAGGGCGGCCGCGATAAGGCGCAGCGCATCGTGGCGCAGGGTGCAGCGTTCCATCTGCAGGAACACGGCTTCCAGCAGCAGGTTGACAAGGCTCATCCGCTCGTCCATCTTGGCGCTGCGTGCCTGCGTGAGGACACCCTCATCCCACACACCCTGCAGGATGGCATCAATATTGTAGGCCTGACGATATTTCTGATAGAGTTCGTAGTAGATGGCAAAATCCCGGGCGACCTGCTTGTTCTGCAGATACTGGGTGGTCAGCTCCTCGCCGACTGCAAGGCCCAGCTCTTCGTGATACTGCAGGATCTCGGAAAGGTCCTCCCAGGCACGGGGCGTTACCACGGTTAGACCGTCCACAGTGGTCTCGACCTTGTAAAAATCTTCGGGACGGATATCCAGATAGCTGATGACGCTGCGGCTGACACCGTGTTCCAGCGCATAGGCCTTCCATGCTTCATAACTTGGCTCAACCTCGATCACCTTCAGGCGGTCACGGGTGGCAGCGTCGAACTCCCGGACACTTTTGTTGAAGCGGGGTGGATTGCCGGCGGTGACCACCACCCAGCCCTCGGGAATCTGATGCCCACCAAAGACTTTGTATTGCAGGAACAGCAGCATGGCAGGGGAGAGGGTCTCGGAGACGCAGTTGATCTCGTCCAGAAACAGGATGCCCTGCGTTTTGCCGGTGGTGCGCATACAGTCGTAGACACTGGCGATGATCTCGCTCATGGTGTATTCGCTGACTTGATAGTGCTTGCCGCCGTATTCCTTTTCTACGATCACAGGCAGACCCAGTGCGCTCTGGCGGGTGTGGTGGGTCATGGAATAGCTCACAAGGCCAAGCCCCATCTCATCAGCGACCTGCTGCATAATGGCAGTCTTGCCCAGACCTGGCGCACCCAGCAGGAAGATGGGCCGCTGGTGCACCAGCGGAAGTCGGTAGCGGCCCAGAGCGTCCTTCTGCAGGTAGATCTGCACGGTATTTTTGATCTGTTGCTTGCAACGGTGTACAAAGGGAACATAATAAAAAACTTAATAATGGACTGCCAATCTTACACAAAGTACCGCCCAAACGAGACTACGGGCGGTATTTTTGTATCATGGCGGAGAAAGGAGGAACTTCCCACGGGGGCTTGACTGAAAAGTTGAGCCTCTTTTTTCATGCCAAAAAACAGGAGGTAAATGCTTATGGCAGATGATAAAACCACAAAAACGCCGGAACAGCCGGTAACGGATAGCGGGCCGGGCAAGGAAACGCCTCCCGCTCCCCCAAAAGAGCCGGAGAAGGTTTCCGTTTCTCCGGAGCCGGAAAAAAAGACGGAACCGGAGGTAAAGAACCCGCAGGTTTCCGTCTATAACTTCGCTGAAATTATGAAGGAAAAAAAGGTCGAGGAACGGGCGGCAGCTCCCAGCGTGGAAAAGCCTGACCCGGCAAAAGTGGAGAAACCGGAAAAGCAGCCGGAGGCTCCGAAGAAAGCGGAGGAAAAACCCAAAGAGCCGGAACAGCCGCAGCGCCGGGGCCGGCCCCCGAAAGCAGATAAGGACAAGGCCGCAGCCCCGAAGTCCAAAGCCCCCGCACAGAAACCGGAAAAGACGGTCAAAAAGGAGCCGGAGAAAAAAACGGCTCCAACGGTGCAGACCGCTCCCACTCCGAAGAAACCTGAAAAGCTGCAGGATGCACCACGCCGGGGCAAGGAACAGATCGTCTATATCAAGCTGAACGAGCTCCACGCCTTCAAGAACCATCCCTTTGAAGTCCGGGACGATGAAGAAATGCGAGCTATGGTGTCCAGCGTCAAGGACAAGGGCGTGACCCAGCCCGCTATCGTCCGTCCCCGTGAGGATGGCGGCTATGAGATCGTGTCCGGCCACCGCCGCCAGAAAGCCAGCGAGCTTGCCGGGTATGTGGATATGCCCTGTATCGTCCGAAACCTGACGGACGATGAAGCCATCACGCAGATGGTGGAGGACAATCTCAACCAGCGTGAAGAAATCCTCCCCAGTGAGCGGGCCAAAGCCTTGAAAATGCAGCTTGAGGCCATCAAGCACCAGGGCTCCCGCACTTCGGACCAGATTGACCCGAAGGACGCAGGAAAACGCTCCAACGAAATTGTAGCCGAGCGCAATAAGATGGCGGTCAAGCAGGTGCAGCGGTATATCCGGCTCAATGAGCTGGTTCCCGACCTGATGAAGCTGATGGATGAAAAAAAGCTGGGCTTTACTACGGCGGTGGAGCTTTCCTATATCGGCAAGAAGAACCAGAACTATATCGCCGTCGCCATTGACAGCCAGCAGTCCTCGCCTTCACAGGCGCAGGCAAAGCGTATGCGTGAGCTGGACGAAAAGAAGCTGCTCAACGGGGATGTGATCGACGGCATTATGATGGAGGACAAAAAGGAGGTAGACAAAGTGATTTTGACAGGTGCGGAACTGAGCAAGTATTTCGGCAAGGAAACTACGCCGAGGGAAATGAAGGACCAGATCATCAAGCTGCTGGACGACTGGAAGGGTCAGCAGAAGGAACATGAAAAGCCGGAGAAGAAAACCGAACAGGAAAAGTAAGCCCAAACTTCGGGTCAGCATGGCCCGAGGATTGCGGGGCTCTGCCCCGCGCCCCGAAGCTCTGGAGATATAAATGATTCCCCGTCGCCAGTTATTCCGTAGCATAGCCGGGAAAATCAGTCAAGGGCAGCGCCGCCGCAGGCGGTGCCAGAGGCACCCTTGACGGATTTCTCCCGGTTATGCTTTTTCCCGGTCAAGCGACGGGGATATAAATTCTCCAGAGCCGTTCCCCTTCCCGGGGGAAGGGGCGGAGGGGTTGGGCGAACTCTTGCTTTTCCCTAAACCAAAACAGAAATGGAGGCTCAACCAATGAAACGACCTTTAGCATACCTGACCGCCGCATGGAGCGGCGAGCCGGATGTTGATATGGAGCTGGCGGCCCACTACTGCCGTCTTGCTTATGAGGCGGGCTTTTCCCCGATCTGCCCGCTCTTGTATCTGCCGCTGTTTTTGAATGACAGCGTTCCCGAGGAACACAAGGCTGGGATTGATATGCGCCGGGATATGCTGCGGCGCTCCCACACCCTGATTGTCTGCGGCAGCGCTGTGGACGAGGATGTAAAAAATGATATTGCGGTTGCCGGGCGGCTGGGCATTGCGGCGACCACACTGGAAGGGGTGCTTGCCGTGAAGGGACACGGCACCCCGGGCCATGCCGGACATTAAGCTGGGAAGCCTTTTCGACGGGATTGGCGTGTTCCCTCTGGCTGCTTCCCGGTGCGGTATCCGTCCGGTATGGGCCAGTGAGATTGAAAAAGCGCCCATCTCTATAACCAAAAGGCACTTTCCCGACATGGTGCATTTGGGGGATATTACGAAGGTGGACGGCGGGAAAATCCCGCCGGTTCATGTAATTACCTTCGGTTCCCCCTGTCAGAACCTTTCTCTGATCGGCAACCGCTCCGGCCTTGCCGGGGCAAAATCAAGCCTGTTCTATCAGGCGTTTCGTATCATACAGGAAATGAGGGATGCTACTGATAACCTATATCCAGCTATCGCTGTTTGGGAAAACGTCATGGGAGCGTTTTCTACAAATGACCGGATGGACTTTAGAGCCGTCTTATCCGCCTTCTCGGACACCGAAGTTCCAATGCCTCCTTCGGGAAGATGGGGAAACGCCGGAATGGTGCGAGGGGGAACGCCTGATGTGTGCTGGCGACTCATGGACGCCCAGTATTGGGCAGGCTCCCGAAGGCTGGCACGAAGGCAGCGGATTTTCGTCGTGGCGGATTTTGGAGGCAGACGTGCCGCAGACATACTATTTAAGCCCCGTCCAATGCTCCCACTTCCTCCGCCTTGCGGAGAGGGCGGGTGGGCCGCCGCCGAAGGAGATCGAACAGCTTCTTTTGAAACAGGGCGGCAGATACCAGTCATCCACCCCTTTCAGTGCTTCCGTATGCGGGGAGCGGCAAAAAGGCAGGAAGAAACGGCCTTCCGAAACAGCTTCGGATTACCAACTGACCCTTTTCCCACTCTTTTAGCCAGTGATGTAACGCCCTTTGCCTTCTGGTATGAGGGCGACCCGAAGGGCGGCTGTATCCGTTTTCTGACGGAAACGGAAAGCGAACGGCTGATGGGGCTGCCAGAGGGCTGGACAAAGTACGGGGCGGACGGCGTGGAGATCCGGCCTCTGCAACGCTACAAGGCACTGGGAAACGCGATTGCCCTCCCTTGCGCCGATTACATTATGGCCGGGATTTATGAGGTGCTGGCTGACCGGGCCGGAAAGGAGGAATGAGCCCATGTTTGAAGCCTATATAACCAATACAGCCCTATACCCCTTAATGGGGATTGAGGTAGGGACAACGGTACATTTCCCCATGACGACACAGGAGTTGCAGGCCGCCCTTGCCAAAATCGGGATAGACGGGAAACGGTACAGCGAAGTGTTCTTTACCAGCTTTGACAGTGATGTGCTGGGGCTCTACGATTATCTCTACGAATGTGAGAACATCGACGAGCTGAACGAGCTGGGCCACGCCCTGCTGGAAGTACGGGATAAGGGCGGACTGGAAACCTTTGAAGCCGCTCTTGTCTTGGGAAACCACACAAGGAGCGTGAAGGATTTGATAAACCTGACGCAGAACCTTGACCTTTACCGCTTTTACCCGGATATTTCCGATGATGAAGGGCTGGGCCGTCTTTACGCCGACGAGCTTGGGACTATCGACATACCGGAGCACATTCAGAACTACTTCGATTATGAGGCATACGGGCGGGATGTGCGTATCAACGAGGGCGGCGTATTCGCTCCCGGTGGGTATGTGTCGGCAGTCCCGGAGGGCTTCAAGGAGTATTACCACGGGCCGCAGGACATTCCGCCGGAACACCGGATATTTGCCTATCCTGAAAAGGCCGAGCCTGTCCACTCCATTCTCGCTACACTCAAACGGTTTCAAGAAGCCCCACCCGCTCCGAAAAAGGACAAGACGGAGACTTCCCATGAAGAACGGTAAGACTTCGGGCCAGCATGGCCCGAAGCATGAAGGAGGTGCATACCATCAACTATTACCCTATCAATGAAGGGGCCGCCCGCCGGGCAAAAGAAATGAACAGCTTTTCCGACTACAAGGAAGGGAGCGCAACGGCGGAATACCGGGCAATGGTGGACAAGGCCGCCGCCATAGCGGAACAGCAGAAATCCCGGGTGGACCCCATGTACCATGAGAAGATCGACCATCTGTTAGACACCTACGCCCGCAAGCTGGCCGAAAACATGAACCAGGGCTTTGCCATTGACGCAAGGGTTCCCTCTGTGATGATCGCCGGACCTGCCAATTTCCCGGTGGGAAAGAAGGAAAAACAGAACCGGGCGCGGGACAGCAACATGGAGGAATGGCGGCATATTCAAGGGCTGCTGGATAAGATACGCAGCACCGGCATGGGCGGGATCAGCGCCGATGACCCGGCAGCGATTGAAAAGCTCCAGAAGAAGCTGGACGGGCTGGAACGCTCCCAGCTCATTATGAAGGAGGTCAACGCCTATTACCGCAAGCATGGCAAGCTGGACGGCTGTGCGCTGCTGTCGCTGGACCAGATTGAAAAGCTGAAAGCAAGCATGGCGTCAAGTTGGCGAAGCGACCCGAGGCCCTTTGAAAGCTACCAGCTAACCAACAACAATGCGGAGATCCGCCGGGTAAAGGCCCGTATCGAACAGCTTTCCAAACAGGCACAGCAGGAATTTTCCGGCTGGGAGTTCGATGGGGGTCGTGTGGAAATGAACCGGGAGGACAACCGCTTGCAGGTGTTCTTTGACGGAAAGCCTGACGCGGACACCCGGGCCGAGCTGAAAAGCAGCGGCTTTCGTTGGGCTCCCAGCGTGGGCGCATGGCAGAGGCAGCTCACAGACAACGCCATCCGGGCGGCTGACCGTCTGGAATGTATCAAGCCGCTGTCCGGCGAAAAGCCCTCCCGGCTTCAAAAGAAGCCCTCTATCTTGCAGACCATGCGGGAACAGGGCGAAAAAGTCCAGACGGAGCCGGAAAAGAAAGCTCCGTCCGGCAGAGATGCCGAGCGGTAAGCCTCGGGCCACATTGACCCGAGGTTTTCTGTTCCCCGAGATTGTACGGGGGCCTCCCGGATAGCGGGAACCCCGACGGAAAGGAGGTTTTATGCAGGAAGAAGTAAACCAAAAAACGGTTGCCCTTTCAATCAGGACAACGAAGCTCACGGGAAAAGTGCTGGCTGCCGCTCTTGGGAAGGTAGCGCGGGCGCTGCAAAAGCACCACCGGAAGGCGCTGACCCCGCAGGGACGCCAGAGTGTAAAAAAGCTGATGAACCACTATGGCGGCAAAAGCGCCATGCCCTATGTGGGAGCCCCAAAGGATTTTGACCGGATCGCAAAGGAGTTCCATGTGGACTACGCTTTCCATAAAGTGAGCTCCGGTCATTACCTGCTGTTCTTCAAAGCCAATCAGGCGGACGCTATCACGGCGACCTTCCAGAAGTACAGCGCAAAGGTGCTGAACAAAGAGCAGGACAAGGCTTCCATCCTCGGCCAGCTTCGGAAATTCACGGAGCAGATCAGGACGCAGGCAAAGGAAAAGCAGCGAACCAGAGAGGCGGTGAAGGACGGACGTTGAGTGACAAGATTAGAAAATATGTGCTCCCAAACCTGCCGTACCTCTTTGTGTTCTGGTTCTTCTCCAAAATCGGGACGGCATACCGGATCGCCCCCGGCACAGACTTCGGGACAAAGCTCATGGGGATGCTCGATACCTTCCCCAAAGCCTTTGAAACCTACTGGCCGGGGCTGGGAGGTATTGACCTGCTGGTGGGCCTTGCCGGTGCGGCTGGGGTGTATCTGCTGATACAGTCAAAGATCAGGCAGGCGAAAAAATTCCGGCGGGATGCAGAGTACGGCACTGCCCGCTTTGGAACAAAGGAGGATATAAAGCCGTTTGTAGACCCTAAATTTCAGAACAATGTCATTCTGACCGGGACGGAGTTCCTTACCATGAACACCCGTCCGAAGATACCCGCCAATGCCCGGAACCTAAACGCCTGTGTCATCGGATCGTCCGGCTCGGGAAAGACAAGGTTCTGGTTGACCCCGCAGCTCCTTCAAGCCCATTCCTCGTATGTGGTGGTAGACCCGAAGGGCGGCACTCTCGACCAGTGCGGGCGGTTTCTGCAACGGGAGAAATACAGGGTGCGGGTGTTCAACAGTATCGACTTTTCAAAATCCATGCACTACAATCCGCTGGCCTATATCAAGACGGAAAGCGATGTTTTGAAATTTGTTACCGCCCTGATTGCCAACACCAAAGGCGACGGCAAGGAGGGCGACGAGTTCTGGACAAAAGCAGAAACCCTCTTGTACTGTGCCCTTGTGGCCTACATCGTCTTTGAGGGGCCGGAGGAAGAACGCAACATGAATACGCTGGTGGAAATGATAAACAGCATGGAAGTCCGGGAGGATGACGAAACCTTCAAAAACGCGGTGGACTATATGTTTGACGGGCTGGAACGCCGCAGCCCCCAGCACTTCGCCGTGAGGCAGTATAAGAAATACAAGCTCGCCAGCGGCAAGACAGCCAAAAGCATCTTGATTTCCTGCGGTGCAAGACTGGCTCCCTTTGATATTCCCCAGCTTCGGGAGATCATGTCTTATGACGAGCTGGAGCTTGATAAGCTGGGGGACGAAAAATCGGCGCTGTTCTTCCTTATCAGCGACACGGACACCACCTACAACTTTTTGGTTGCCCTTGCTTTCTCGCAGATGTTCAACCTTCTGTGTGAACGTGCTGACAACACCTATGGCGGGCGTCTGCCCTACCATGTGCGGGTGCTGTGGGACGAGGCTGCCAACACCGGGCAGGTGCCGGGGCTGGAAAAAATTGTGGCCGTCATCCGCTCCCGGGAGATTAGCCTGACGCTCTTTTATCAGGCTATGAGCCAGTGCAAGGCATTGTACAAAGACCATTCCGAAACCATCATGGGCAACATGGACAGTATCGTATTCCTCGGAGGCCGGGAGGCTTCCACCCTAAAGGATATTTCGGAAAACTGGCTGGGCAAGGCCACCATCTCTATGCAGACCGAGGGCCGAAGCCGTGGACAGTCTGAAAGTTACAGCCAGAATATGCAGCGGCTTGGCCGGGAGCTGATGACCACCAGCGAGATCACCACCATGCCCGGGGATAAATGTATCTTGCAGCTTCGGGGGCTCCCGCCCTTCCTGTCCCCGAAGTATGACTTGAAAAAGCACCCGAATTACAAGTACACAGCCGAATTTGATAAAAAGAAAAACGCCTTCCGCTTGGAAAGCCTGTTCCGCCACCGGCCATTGAGACTAAAGCCGGAGGACGAATACACGGTGTACGAAGTGGATGGCTCCGACAAAGACGAAGAAGCTGACCTATTGAACTTCGATGATCTGGACAGCGACGAGTTCGTGTAACTTCGGGCCATGATGACCCGAAGCGCCGCCGATGTGGGCGGCTTTTTTTGTACCCAAAACCATCAAACAAACAAAATGGAGGAACGTATATGGAATTTTTCAATCAGGCAATCGACATTCTCAAAATTCTGGTTATGGCTCTTGGTGCCGGTCTGGCGGTATGGGGCGTCATCAACCTTCTGGAAGGTTACGGGTCGGACAACCCTGCGGCAAAATCACAGGGCATTAAGCAGCT
>OODN01001046.1_pt1 | contig 11389 bp, 10 predicted proteins | sample 1671651 | NCBI WGS metagenome assembly OODN01 (sample SAMN06348178, study PRJEB24527) | human gut metagenome | biome: human gut; feature: ankylosing spondylitis patient; material: feces | host: Homo sapiens | place: China | collected 2015-10 | reverse complement strand
GCACTGCCAGCTGAATAACACATCCCCGTCAATACGGCCCTCGCTGTACGCTTACCAGCATTTTTCCTTCACAGATCAAATCATTCAGGATGTCAATGACTAGATTCAGACTTTCTTCTGTTAGCTTCATATTTCAGACCTTGAAGTATGTAGATAATCAGCACAATTACTAATGTGATAAATATCAGAAGATAATTTACAGGTAAACCGGAAAATACATCTGAAGAATAAAGGCCTCAGCTTAACGTTTCAGCCAGTTTGTGAGCTGATTGAGGTACGGCGATGACATTAACGGGAATTACTCCCCTATAGCTCTGAGCTTATTTTTCACCCTGGCAACATATGGTGGCTACTGCGCATGGTTTTGGAGTAGATATCTTACTACTCGTAGAATTGTGCTTACTGGTCAGGCCAGCGCACAGGCATTCCGTGCAATCAATAGAACACTGGTTTTTTAGTCTTCCGTTACCCATCAGGATGTTAGTGCAGATTCCGGTGTATTCGATCAGTTGTTCGGCGAATCAGCGATCGATCACGATGCGATTTCGTATGTTAGGGATGCTGGTATGATTACTCGCTGAAAAATAATGTGAAAAGGCAGTTTTTCTTTAGACATTTAGCTCATTCATGCTGTTGTTTTACGTTTTGCTGTCGTGTGCAGGATTATCTTTTCGTTACGGGACGATTCATTCTGCTTTAATCAGGAGCCATTGGCGTTGCTCAATGGCGGGATGCCGTAAAGTTTTACCGCAGTGATTAATGATGTGAAGTCAATCCAAATCAACGGAGATCTCTCATCATGAATCAACCAATACACAATGATTACTGGTTATCCCGTTTTGAAAGTATTCTCAACAGTGCCCTGGTGCAACACCGTGCCGTCTCGTTAATCCGGGTGGATTTACGTTTCCCTGAGTATATGCCTGCCACCATCATGGATACCGATTTAGATTCAGCGGTGATTTCTCGTTTTTTTGCATCCCTGAAAGCAAAAATTCAGGCTTACCAGCGACATAAACGACGTGCCAACAAGCGTGTGCGTGCAACCACTCTGCGTTATTTCTGGTGTCGGGAGTTTGGCAAGGAAAAAGGCAGGAAACATTATCACGTGATATTACTGCTCAACAAAGATACCTGGTGCTCGCTCGGGGATTTCAGCGAACCGTCTTCGCTGGCGACGATGATCCAGGAGGCATGGTGCAGCGCCCTGCATCTTGAGCCCTGGCAAGGCGATGGCCTGGTCCATTTTTCCAGGTGGACGCCTTCCCGTAAACCGACATCGTCTGATGCTCGCCCTTCTTCCGATGACACGCCTTTGTCGGGTGGATGTTCTGATACCAGGAAGGCTTCAGACAAAAAGCCAGGTGAAGCCGCTGTGCTCTGGATCAAGCGTGGTGATGTGGAAGCGCTGCAGAAAGCCCGGAACAGAGCCAGTTATCTCGTGAAATATGAGACGAAGCAGCATGACGGTTCCGGGCAACGTAATTATGGTTGCAGTCGTGGGCCGGGGCGTCTACTGGATGGCAGGTGAACCCGGTAAAACAGCATCCGGTGCCTGAGCGTATACCACGGTCAGGACGTTGGCTGACGCCCTTAGCTCGTTTTCTGATAATCGCCCTGAAGTCATGAAACGGTATTTTTATCTGCTTCCATTCTCATGTTCATATTTCCCCTTACACTTTCACTGTCTGTCATTGGAAGTACCGATTTATTTTAGTGCTGCTCACTTACTGCCATTCACGGAAGAGGATAGTGGTGAACCGTACGATCCTGACTGCTGGCGAGGGAAGGTTCAGAACTGGTATGAGGTTTAGTGCTGGAAGATGACTTTGAATCCCGGACTGAGCAGTGAGGGGGCAGTGGGAGGATGCTCTGGTGTAACAGGCCTGGATTGCAAAATACAAAACCGGTTGTACACTCGTAACGGGCAAAAGGATACGGGCAATAACACGTGGTACCCGGTGAGACAGGATCTTGTATCGCATTACCGGGAATATTCTGACAGGTGAAATGTTCTGATAAGAATCATCCTGAGGGAGGATACAACGGATATGCACGTTATTAACAGCGGCATTCGTGATGTGAAATTTGGTGAAAATGTGAAAGTCGTCATGCCAGTAAACCTCTATGAATGTGAACTGGGGGATGATGTTTTTATCGGTCCCTTTGTGGAAATACAGAAGGGATGCATCATTGGCAAGCGGAGCCGAATTCAGTCCCACAGTTTCATCTGTGAGAACGTCATTTTAGGTGATGGCTGTTTCATCGGTCATGGCGTAACTTTTGCTAATGATCTTTTTAAGTGTGGTGGTCCCGATGCCTCTGCAGAAAGCTGGATACGTATCGTATTAGGTAACACTGTAACAGTGGGTAGCGGAGCGACTATTTTAACAACAGAAATTTGCAGTGGAGCAGTGATTGGGGCTGGTAGTGTGGTTACAAAGCCCGTGCTGGTAAAAGGCGTGTATGCCGGTAATCCAGCCAGACTTTTGAGAACGCTTTAATTATTATATTTACAAATCGTAAGCCAGAATTGACTCCAGACCATTATGTGCCTTATTCACCATGAGTGAAATGCGGGATGAGCCTGCAAGTTAAGAGGATATCGGAAACCAGCAACCAGGGCAGTGAGAGCGCTGTCGGGGTCATTGATATCTCCGAAGGGAAGCCCTGGTATAAGGTGTTTGCATAAAATTATTAAACAGGCTCATTTTTAGCGATCCTCATGAAATTCATCGTAACATCCTGAATATCTTATGGTGTTTCCTGTCATCTCCGGTATTTATTCCGTTCATGCAAATAACCTGATGAAACAGGGCAACGCCATAAAACCGGATAAGGACAACATGGATTAACGATAAAAATTGTGATCCTGTTTTCATTTTTCACTTTTTGATTCTGGACTGGTATTTACATTTCTAAAAACAGGCATAAAGTGAACACATGTTTGATTTTGAATATATGTTCAACTCTATCTGCGTGGTCGAATAGAAATACAGATTTATTATTTTTGTGTTTTTAAATGTCAGGAGATGTGCCATGTGTGATAAGGAATACATCATCACAATTGGCTCTGCCAATATAGATATAGCCGGATATTCGTATGCCTCCTTAAATTATGCTGATTCTAACCCGGGGAAGATTAAATTCACGCCCGGAGGTGTGGGGCGTAATATTGCACATAATCTTGCTCTGCTGGGTAAAAACTCATGGCTGATGTCAGCTGTGGGAGATGATTTCTACGGGCAATCATTATTAGCACAAACGACTCAGTCCGGCGTTAATGTTGATAAATGTCTGATTGTTAATGGAGAAAATACCTCAAGTTATTTATCACTTCTCGATAAAACCGGTGAAATGTTGGTGGCAATAAATGACATGACGATTAGTGAACATATTTCAGCTGAGTTTTTATCACAGCATATTGATTTTATTCAGGGAGCGAAGGTTATTGTTGCAGACTGTAATATCAGTGAGTCAACACTTGTCTGGCTACTGAATAATGCAGGTAAGGTTCCGGTATTTGTTGACCCGGTATCTGCATGGAAGTGTGTCAAAATTCGTGAACATTTAGCACAAATTCATACTCTCAAGCCCAACCGGCTTGAAGCAGAAACACTCAGTGGTATTTCGCTTTCAGATCGGAATGATGCTGAAAAAGTGGCGGTATGGTTCCATACACATGGTCTGAATCGCCTTGTGCTCAGCATGGGGGGGGATGGAGTTTATTACAGCGAACTGTACGGAGCCAGCGGCTGGTCGCCGCCAGTAAAAACACAGGTGGTGAACGTTACGGGGGCAGGGGATGCCATGATGGCAGGGCTGGCTTCCTGCTGGGTTGATAATATGCCATTTATTGATTCCATTCGATTTGCACAGGGGTGTTCATCAATGGCGCTGGCCAGTGAGTATACCAATAATCCTGAATTATCTGTTGCTAACGTTAAAAGCTTAGTGGAGAAACAGAATGTCTGAAATAACCATTTCTTCTGAATTACTGCAAATTTCACCGGAAGTACAGGATGCCATTAACAGTAAAAAACCTGTTGTTGCTCTCGAGTCAACAATTATCTCACATGGTATGCCTTTTCCTCAGAATGCTCAGACGGCTATTGAAGTCGAAGAAACTATACGTAAACACGGAGCAGTACCAGCCACCATTGCCGTTATTGGCGGTGTAATGAAAGTCGGGTTAAGTAAAGATGAGATTGAATTACTGGGTCGCGAAGGACATAACGTTACCAAAGTCAGTCGCCGGGATTTACCTTTCGTTATTGCTGAAGGAAAACATGGTGCAACAACGGTAGCTTCAACCATGATTATTGCTGCTCTTGCCGGAATTAAAGTTTTTGCCACAGGAGGAATTGGCGGCGTTCATCGCGGTGCAGAACACACTTTTGATATTTCAGCCGACCTACAGGAACTGGCACATACTAATGTCACCGTGGTTTGTGCAGGCGCGAAATCCATTCTCGATTTAGGGTTAACCACGGAATATTTAGAAACATTTGGTGTACCTTTAATTGGCTATCAGACAAGATCATTGCCGGCATTTTTTTGCCGCACCAGTCCGTTTGAGGTCAGTATACGTCTGGACAGTGCAAAAGAGATTGCCCGCGCGATGGCAGTGAAATGGCAAACCGGCCTGAACGGTGGTCTGGTTGTTGCCAATCCGATTCCGGAAGCTTACGCCATGGCGGAAGAGAAAATTAATGCAGCAATTGACCAGGCCGTAAAAGAAGCGGAAGTGCAGGGCATTACCGGTAAAGAAAGCACACCGTTCCTGCTGGCACGGGTGGCAGAATTAACCGGTGGTGACAGTCTGAAATCAAATATTCAGCTGGTATTCAACAACGCAGTTCTGGCCTGTGAGATAGCAAAAGAATATCAACAAATTGTCTGATATAAATGAACGGGCAGTGTGAGGTCGCCCGAAATTACCTGAACCAGATTCCGTGTCTGGTTCAGGTATAAGGGGAGAGCATTATGGACATCATGAGAAGTATAGTGGGAATGGCAGTATTGCTGATAATTGCATTTCTACTATCAGTGAATAAAAAACGTATCAGTTTACGTACCACAGGAGCTGCACTGGTTCTTCAAATCGCGATTGGTGGGATCATGCTCTATTTCCCCCCGGGGAAATGGCTGGTTGAACAGGCTGCACTGGGCGTACATAAAATTATGTCTTACAGTGATGCGGGCAGTGCCTTTATTTTTGGCTCTCTGGTAGGGGACAAAATGGACGTACTGTTCGATGGGGCGGGTTTTATCTTCGCCTTCCGTGTACTTCCTGCCATCATTTTTGTTACAGCGCTTATCAGTCTGCTGTACTACATCAGAGTGATGGGGGGGCTTATCCGTATTCTGGGGGGGATTTTTCAGAAAGCTCTGAACATAAGTAAAGTTGAGTCATTTGTGGCAGTAACGACAATTTTCCTGGGGCAAAACGAGATCCCGGCAATTGTAAAACCGTTTATTAATCGTCTGAATCGTAATGAATTATTTACTGTCATCTGCAGTGGGATGGCTTCGATTGCCGGTTCAATGATGATCGGCTATGCTGGGATGGGGGTTCCGATTGACTATTTGCTGGCGGCGTCGTTGATGGCGATCCCGGGGGGGATCCTTTTTGCCCGTATTCTGAGTCCGGCCACAGAAGAATCAAAAGTCACTTTTGAAAATCTTTCTTTCACTGATACTCCTCCCAAAAGTGTTATTGAAGCAGTGGCCAGCGGGGCGATGACCGGGTTGAAAATCGCTGTCGGAGTTGCAACGGTAGTGATGACCTTTGTTGCTATTATTGCTCTGATTAACGGTATAATCGGTGGTATCGGAGGCTGGTTTGGTTATGGTAATATTACCCTTGAGGGCATTTTCGGCTGGATTTTGGCTCCCCTTGCGTGGATCATGGGCGTTGACTGGGCGGATGCTTCACTGGCAGGAAGTCTGATTGGTCAGAAGCTGGCAATTAACGAATTTGTTGCTTATCTCAATCTTTCACCCTATTTACAGCCAGGCAGTACGCTTGATGTGAAAACCACCGCAATTATTTCTTTTGCACTGTGTGGTTTTGCCAACTTTGGCTCCATTGGTGTGGTGGTGGGTGCCTTTTCAGCCATATCACCTCAGCGTGCACCTGAAATTGCACAACTGGGCATGCGTGCACTGGCGGCGGCCACCCTGTCAAACCTGATGAGTGCGACTATCGCTGGTTTTTTCATTGGGCTGGCATAAAAAATACAATCCCGGGTGTTACCCCCGGGATGTTTTTAACAGATATTGCGCGTTATTAACGGAAAGTGTTGGGTTATTGATGCTGGTGCTGGCACGTGACAGTGCTGCACATGCCATCGCAAAGTGAGCACTTTCCTGGAAACTACTTCCTTCCAGAAAACTGTAAAGCAGACCTGCCATAAAGCCATCATCTGCACCAAAGCTGTCCACAACGGCATGAACGGGCGGTGTGAGCAGAAATTGTTCTCCCTCTCTTTGGCTACAGAAAACGGATTCATCTCCCATCCAGACAAAAATCTGTTGCACACCCTGCTGATGTAGTGCGTTCACTGCGGTGAGTAGATCGGTCTCATTGTTGACAGGGGAACCCCATAATATCTCCAGTTCTTTTTGTGTGGGTTTCAGGGTATGGATATGCGGAAGCCAGTTTTTTACATTAACAGCCTTAAATTTCGACACTGTATCAATAAAAACGGGAATGCCGTCAGCGACCGTAAAGATCCATTCAAGGGCGGCAGGTGTCAGATTACAGTCAGCCAGCACCACGCCAGCGTGACGGATTAACATACGTGAGGCGTCCAGCAACTGCGGCGTCAGTTGTTGCAGAATATGGGTATCATTAATCGCCATCACTGTTTCTGCCTGTAGGTCGGCGATGGAGACATAAGTTGAAGTATTTTGTCCGTTCAGTCGAATACAATTGGTGACATTAACGCCGGCCAGGCGGGTCTGCTCCAGTAATGTTTCGCCATAAAAATCATTGCCTACAGCAGATATCAGATGCACATTGCGGCCCAGAAGGGCGAGATTATGGGCGATGTTGCGTCCGACACCTCCGGCAGAGCAGTAAATACTGCCCGGACTGGAGGATTTCTGTGGATAATGGATATCCGCCACCCCACGGATATCCATGTTAATCGCCCCAAGAACAACACAGTATTCCTGTTCTGTCAGGATGTAGCCTTTCCCTTTAATCGCACCTTTGCGCATCAGATCCATAATGTGTGCAGCAACACGCGACCGACTGATTTGTAAAATCTCAGCAATTTCATTCTGCTGGATCAGTGGGTTGTGACGCAGGATCCTGAGTATCTCTTTTTCTCTGTTGTCCATGATTATGCAACTGCCTGTTCGGTTTTTCGTCAGCGATCATCAAAGTAAATAGCTTCGTTTTTCCCGGTGAACGTGAAGCTAGGGGAGATTATACTTCCGGATGTTCATTCAGGGCAGAAGAATAATACATCAGTTAATTTTCTGTTAGTACTTTGTAGTCGAATGTTTGGGGAGTGTGTCTGAATGACAGCCAGATGGAATGACTTTTTGTAGCCAGGTCATGACTACGACTCATACGCTATTCTTAATTCTTATTTCTTTCCATTATACGCAAGTATTTTTAATTTAGGTTTATTACTATAATTATATTCACTTTGTCTTTATTCACTCTGTTTTTACTTACTCTCTATCTTTACTCATTCCATTACTCTGACCCTCACCCGATTATACTTACTCCCTTCCTTGTCTAATCTTCATTGCCACCATTATCATGGTATCCACCTTCTCCACCTTCTCCACCTTCTCCACCTTCTCCACCTTCTCCACCTTCTCCACCTTCTCCTTCATTCAATCATAACTACTGTAATTCATACGATACTCAGATAAGTTATTTTACTACGTTGTTGCTAATATCTACCTGTTATCAGTCTTCACTGAAACAGCAATTGATTTTAGTCATTATCCATAATGAACTGTATTGACTTAACGATGATTGTTGTTGACCTGAAGTGTTTTAACTATTCTGGTAAATATCAATACTTCTGTCATCACTGATTAACTGGATGTTTACTCTTTGATAAGGTATCCATGATTTCGTCATGTTTAACAGCGCAGGATAAACAATGAAATTAACAGAGTGAATTCCTGATTATATTTGTTCGTTTCTGATTATCTTGTATGTTAAACAAAATGAAAATTATCCATCCATGGTATATTTTATTCTGGTACCGTGTACCCGTTAACGCTCATGTTTTGAAGTGAGTTGTTTTTAACAGATTAAATGAGAGTGTATGATTTTATCAGGTTACAGATATGTGTTGGCCTTGTACACGTTTTTGCAGACTCACTGAGAGCAAGTTTGTAGTTTATGATGTGATTGGTCGCAATATGTTTCTTAATCTCCAGGTAGTGGGGTTTTAGCTCGTATTTTACAGTATTTCGTGATGTTTTATTGAGTCTGTATTTTCTTTACTCCTCGTTTATCTCATCTCTTTAGCTAATACCATCAGATAATCCATTTCTTTCTGCATAATGCTGCGTATCGTTAATAACCCGTCGTATCCATTCTGCTACAGCATGCCTGATAAATACCATCTGTAAGTTATTACCGTTATGAGCGAAAGCATTAATTCGTTCACAGAGCTTAAAACATCATTAACTTTCAGGAGTCATCAACATGCCTAAATCTTACACACCAAACTGGTTTTTTACCGCTTTACTTGACAATCACATCAATCAAATGATGGCACGCTATTCCTGCCTGCGGGCCTTACGGATGGATTTCTTCTACAGGAAAGATACGCCCGATTTCTTACAACCTGATCATCGCTGGCTTGAATTGCAGTTGCGTATGCTGCTGGAGCAGGTGGAACAATTTGAAAATATCGTTGGTTTCTTCTGGGTGATTGAATGGACGGCTGATCATGGTTTTCATGCGCATGCGGTTTTGTGGATCGATCGTCAGAGGGTTAAAAAAATATATCCCTTTGCGGAGCGGATTACGGAATGCTGGCGGTCTATTACACATAACAGCGGTTCGGCACACCGCTGTACATATCAGCCGCATTATACATACAACATCAACATTCCTGTGCGCCACAACGATCCTGAAAGCATCGATAATATTCGCGGTGCCCTGCATTATCTGGCAAAAGAAGAGCAAAAAGACGGGCTGTGTGCCTACGGCTGCAATGAAGTTCCTGAACGTCCTGCTGCAGGGCGTCCTCGTAACCCTCACTTCTGAAGCTTAAATCCTGAGCTTCCTGTCCTGGAAACATTCCGTCGGTAAAACCTTACCACCTTGCTTAATGATGTGAACTGAAGTCAACGGAGATCATTCACTCTTAACCACATCCGGTGTTCTGTCCCTTGTCGGTGACCTGATCTTCCCGTTCTGCTTCGGTTCTTCACTTATTCCATCAACCCCATCCGCAAGCTATAACACGTCAGCTCATTCACGGGCAGGACGCATTGTGGGCTGCGCATAACGGAGCATATCTTATGAATGCTATCCCTTATTTCGACTATAGCCTTGCCCCCTTCTGGTCATCTTATCAGAGCAAAGTCATCGGCGTTCTTGAGCGTGCGCTGCGTGAGCAGTCCGGCTCCCGGATACGACGGATCCTGCTTCGTCTGCCATGTGAATATGACAATACCTTCAACAGCAGAACGACCTGGTTTGGTATGGATTTTATCGAAACCGTCAGTGCGCTGATGAATGCGAAACCCGGACGCGACCTTTGCTGGCTCCTGACCCGTCATCCTGAAAAGCCGGAATACCACGTGGTGCTGTGTGTCAGACAGGAGTATTTCGACGGCCCTGAACTGGACCGGCTGATTCTGGATGCCTGGAGCAACGTACTGGGCTTCGCGTCACCGGGTGAAGCGGCACCGTACCAGAAACAGATAACCCGGGATGTGGTGCTGGACAGTCGTTCACCGGACTGCGAAGAGAGACTCAAAGAGTTGATATGGGCGTTCAGTGATTTCGCCCGCGATCGTCGTGGTGTGCACGATCCGGAAGCCCGTTGCCTCGCTGGTAATCCCTGGTATCCCGTAGCAGGCCAGCTCTGAAAGCTCGGTTCAGCATCTTTCCCTGCATTCGCCTAACCTTCATAAATCTCACAGAGGATATTCTGACCATGTTGACCTCAATAACAGGCCACGACAGCGTATTGCTGCGTGCTGACGATCCCCTGATCGACATGAACTACATCACCAGTTTCACCGGTATGACCGATAAATGGTTTTACAAGCTGATCAGTGAAGGCCATTTCCCGAAACCCATCAAGCTGGGCCGCAGCAGCCGCTGGTACAAAAGCGAAGTGGAGCAGTGGATGCAACAGCGAATCGAGGAATCCCGGGGGGCAGCAGCATGAAACGTGTTGTAATGCCAGTACGCTGGCAATGTGCAAAATGCCAGCGCTGGTGGGCACCTACGTTACCAATACTGGCTTAATGGCTACATACGGCGGTCAGTTTACGCTTACGTGTTAGACATATATTCAAGCCTATCTCTAATCTGGAGATACAGCTACTGTCTGGTGTTTCAGGGGGCTACATCAGACAAAAGATATGAAGTATCTTTGAGCCACATCATTTTCCCACAAAAAGAGAGTCGATGTGGCATAAAAAATCATTAGTGGCCCTTAGTCAGTGCCCTTAGCCAGATATTGTTCCATTTCTTCTTCCGGCACCATTCCACCTCCCGTCGCCCACACCAGATGAGTGGCATTACGCAGTTGTTCTGCGCTGAAACCGTGCATCTGTTGGTAACTTACTGATGCGCACACGCGCTGAGGCCCGGCCATACCCGCCAGTGCCGAAGGTTCAAGACGAATACCTTCTTCCTGCGCCAGCCAGCCAAGCATGTCATACATGGTTTGATCGCTAAGGGTATAGAAGCCATCCAGCAGACGCTCCATCGCCCGCCCGACAAAGCCCGATGCGCGACCAACCGCAAGGCCATCGGCAGCGGTAAGGTTGTCGATGCCAATATCCTGAACAGAAATCTGATCGTGTAATCCGGTATGGACGCCTAATAACATACACGGGGAGTGTGTTGGTTCGGCAAAAAAGCAGTGAACATGATCGCCAAACGCCAGTTTAAGTCCGAATGCGACGCCACCAGGACCACCGCCAACACCACACGGCATATAGACAAACAGAGGGTTATCAGCATCGACGATACGGCCTTGCTGGGCAAATTGCGCTTTAAGACGCTGGCCAGCGACGGAATACCCAAGGAACAACGTGCGGGAATTCTCATCATCAATAAAGAAACAGTTCGGGTCAGACTGCGCTGCTTTACGTCCTTCCTCGACAGCAACACCATAATCTTGCTCATATTCCACGACCGTAACGCCATGGCTGCGCAGTT
>OODN01001043.1_pt1 | contig 11411 bp, 12 predicted proteins | sample 1671651 | NCBI WGS metagenome assembly OODN01 (sample SAMN06348178, study PRJEB24527) | human gut metagenome | biome: human gut; feature: ankylosing spondylitis patient; material: feces | host: Homo sapiens | place: China | collected 2015-10 | reverse complement strand
AACTTGATTAAATCCAAGCTCGAGCTCTTGCCGACGAGTCCGGGCTGTTACATTCACAAAGACAAGAACGGTACCATCATCTATGTGGGGAAGGCCAAGAATCTTCGCAATCGGGTGCGTTCCTATTTCAGAGGGAGCCACGATACCAAGACAGAAGCGCTGGTATCTGAGATTGTGGATTTTGAATTTATCGTCACCGAGTCCAATATTGAGGCCTTGCTTCTTGAGATCAACCTCATCAAGGAGAACAAGCCCAAATACAATATCATGCTCAAGGACGACAAGTCCTATCCCTTCATCAAGATTACCAATGAGCGCTATCCGCGCCTCATTATCACGCGCCAGGTCAAAAAGGATGGCGGCCTCTATTTCGGTCCCTATCCAGACGTAGGCGCAGCCAATGAGATCAAGCGTCTCTTGGATCGGATTTTTCCTTTTCGCAAGTGTACCAATCCGCCTTCAAAGGTCTGCTTTTATTACCATTTAGGGCAGTGTATGGCCCATACGGTCTGTCACAAGGACGAGGCCTATTTCAAGGGCATGGCCCAGGAAGTTTCTGATTTCCTTAAGGGGCAGGATGACAAGATTATCGATGAGCTCAAGGTCAAGATGACTACCGCTGCGCAAAACATGGAATTCGAGCGGGCGGCCGAGTACCGGGATCTGATCCAGGCTATCGGGACCTTGCGGACCAAACAGCGGGTCATGGCCAAGGATTTGCAGAACCGGGATGTCTTTGGCTACTACGTGGACAAGGGCTGGATGTGCGTGCAGGTCTTCTTTGTCCGTCAGGGCAAGCTGATCGAGCGGGATGTCAATCTCTTCCCTTACTACAATGATCCAGATGATGATTTCCTGACCTATGTGGGGCAGTTTTACCAGGAGAAATCCCACCTGATCCCCAATGAAATCCTGATCCCTCAAGACATCGATGAGGAGGCGGTCAAGGCCCTAGTGGATACCAAGGTCCTCAAGCCCCAGCGAGGAGAGAAGAAGCAGTTGGTCAATCTGGCTATTAAGAATGCGCGTGTCAGTCTGGAGCAGAAGTTTAATCTCCTTGAAAAATCCATGGAAAAGACCCAAGGTGCCATTGAAAATCTTGGAAAACTCCTGCAAATCCCAACTCCTGTCCGGATTGAGTCTTTTGATAACTCCAACATTATGGGGACCAGTCCGGTTTCAGCCATGGTGGTCTTTGTCAATGGGAAGCCAAGTAAAAAGGATTACCGCAAGTACAAGATCAAGACCGTCGTCGGACCAGATGACTATGCCAGCATGCGGGAGGTCATCCGCAGACGTTACAGTCGTGTCATGCGGGATGGCCTGACGCCACCAGATTTGATTGTTATCGACGGTGGGCAGGGACAGGTCAATATTGCCAAGCAAGTGATCCAGGAAGAGTTGGGGCTGGATATTCCCATCGCAGGCCTGCAAAAGAATGACAAGCACCAGACCCATGAATTGCTCTTTGGCGATCCTCTCCAAGTCATCGAACTCTCTCGGACCTCGCAGGAATTTTTCCTTCTCCAGCGGATCCAGGATGAAGTTCATCGCTTCGCCATCACCTTCCACCGTCAGCTACGGTCCAAGAATTCCTTCTCCTCCCAGTTGGACGGCATCGAAGGCTTGGGTCCAAAACGCAAGCAGTTGCTGATGAAGCACTTCAAGTCACTAACCAAGATCAAAGAAGCCACTGTGGATGAAATCGTCACGGTCGGTATCCCACGGGCAGTGGCGGAGGCAGTGCAAGCCAAGCTCCATCAAGGAAAGCAGGAAGAAGCAAGCCCTTTGATGGAAGTAGCGGAGGATTCTGAACCATACCAATCATAAGGAGTTTATAATGAACAATAGAATCGCTATTTTATCTGATATTCACGGAGATACAAGAGCCCTTAAGGCAGTGATTGCGGATGCGCGTGCTCTAGGCGCGACGGAATTCTGGCTTTTAGGGGACATTTTACTTCCGGGTCCTGGAAGAGATGACCTTTTTGAATTGCTGGATGCGATACCTATTACAGCGGCTGTTCGTGGAAATTGGGACGATTGTGTCTTAGAGGCTTTAGATGGCGAGTACGGGTTAGAGGATCCGCAGGAGATCCAACTTCTTCGCCTTACTCAGTACCTCATGGAAGGACTTGATACCAAGCGGATCGATTGGCTTCGCTCCCTTCCATTGATAGAGAAGAAGGAGGTCAATGGCATTCGCTTTTCACTGACACACAACTTGCCAGAAAAGAATTATGGTGGAGACTTGCGTCCAGCAAATGCGACGGAGAACTTTGACCAATTGCTGGATGATCAGACGGATATGGCGATCTACGGTCATGTCCACAAACAGTTGCTTCGCTATGGCAGTCAGGGCCAACAGATCCTTAATCCAGGAACTATTGGTATGCCTTATTTTGACTGGGAACCAATTCAAAACCACAGAGCACAGTATGCTCTGATCGATGTCGAAGAAGATGGGGTGACCAACCTGCAATTTCGTAAGGTGGCCTATGACTATGAAGCAGAGCTCCAAGATGCTAAGGACAAGGGCCTTCCCTTTATTGAGATGTACGAAGAATTGAGACGAGAGGATAACTATCGGGGCCATAACATCGAGCTTCTAACGAGCTTAATTGAGAAATACGGTTATGCCAAAGAAGTAGCTGCCTATTTCAATCTTTCCAATGAATCATAGGTGGATCTCTTGTGTATTCAACCTATAACAAAGAAGCGGATCTTCAAAATGTCCGCTTCTTTTTTCACAATCTTAGGCTGTAAAACCCTGCAAGCTCTTTCATTTTGTGTTAAAATAGAGGTAACAGAAATAGAAAAGGAAGTTGACTATGAAATTCCTAGAACTCAACAAAAAACGTCATACGATCAAGCATTTCACTGACCAACCGGTCGATCCAAAGGATGTACGGACTGCCATTGAGATCGCAACCTTGGCCCCTAGTGCCCACAATAGCCAGCCTTGGAAATTTGTGGTCGTTCGTCAAAAAAATGCGGAATTGGCAAAATTAGCCTATGGTGCAAACTACGATCAAGTCATGGAAGCACCTGTGACCATCGCCCTCTTTACAGATACTGATTTGCAAAAACGGGCTCGCAAGATTGCACGTGTCGGTGGGGTGAAAAACTTCACAGACGAGCAGTTGCAATACTTTATGCAAAATCTTCCTGCTGAATTTGCACGCTATGATGCCCAACAAACAAGTGATTACTTGGCTTTGAATGCCGGTCTTGTGGCCATGAACTTGGTACTTGCTTTGACGGACCAAGGCATTGGAACCAATATTATCTTGGGATTTGATAAATCAAAAATCAATGAAGTATTGGACATCGAAGAGCGTTTCCGTCCGGAAGTCTTGATTACGGTTGGCTATGCGGCTGAAAAAGTAGAGCCAAGCTATCGCTTACCAGTGGACGAAATCATTGACAAACGCTAAGCCAATTAGCAAATAGAAGATCGAGGAGGAATTCATGACAACAGTTGACTTTAAAGCAGAAGTAGAAAAACGTCGCGATGAGATGATGGCTGACCTATACAGCCTCTTGGAAATCAATTCTGAACGCGATGACAGCAAGGCAGATGCAGAGCATCCTTTTGGACCTGGTCCTGTAAAAGCTCTTGAAAAATTCTTGGAAATTGCCAAACGTGATGGCTATGAAACCAAGAATGTCGACAATTATGCCGGTCACTTTACTTTTGGTGAAGGAGAAGAAGAGCTTGGGATCTTTGCCCATATGGACGTCGTGCCTGCAGGTAGTGGCTGGAAGACGGATCCATATAAACCAGAAATTATCGATGGTAAGCTCTATGCGCGTGGTTCGTCTGATGATAAAGGGCCTACAATGGCCTGCTACTATGGTTTGAAGATCATTAAAGACCTAGGACTCCCTGTTTCTAAGCGCGTGCGCTTTGTTGTCGGTACGGATGAAGAATCAGGCTGGGGAGATATGGATTACTATTTCAAACATGTCGGACTTCCTGAGCCAGATTTTGGCTTCTCACCAGATGCTGAATTCCCAATCATCAATGGGGAAAAAGGAAACATCACTGAGTACCTTCATTTTGGAAATGACAACACAGGAAGTGCCCATCTTCATAGCTTTACAGGTGGCCTTCGTGAAAACATGGTACCAGAGTCAGCGACTGCAGTCGTTTCTGGACAACTACCAGATCTTGCTGGCCTCTTGGATGCCTTTGCCAAGGAACACCAGCTCAAGTATGAAATCTCAACAGTTGATGAAGAAACCTATAGCGTTACGATTGTTGGAAAATCCGCTCACGGATCAACCCCTGAAGATGGAATCAATGGTGCAACATACTTGGCTCTCTTGTTGAACCAATTTGATTTTGGTGGTGCTGCTAAGGCTTACCTTCATGTGACAGCTTCGCTTCTTCACGAAGATTTTGCTGGTGAAAAATTAGGCATTGCCCATACAGATGCCAAGATGGGACCATTGAGCATGAATGCAGGTGTCTTCCATTTTGATGAAAGCCAAGCAGACAATACCATTGCATTGAACGTGCGCTACCCTCAAGGTACAGATCCTGAAACCATCAAAGCTATCCTTGAAAAGATCGAAGGAGTGGCTACAGTAAGCTTATCCGCTCATGGTCACACACCTCACTATGTTCCGATGGATGACGAATTGGTATCCACTCTCTTGCGTGTTTACGAAAAACAAACTGGCCTCAAAGGACACGAACAAGTGATCGGTGGTGGTACCTTTGGTCGCCTCTTGAAACGTGGCGTTGCTTTTGGTGCTATGTTCCCAGACTATGTCAATACTATGCACCAAGCTAATGAATTCGCAGATGTTGAAGATCTCTATCGTGCAGCAGCTATTTACGCAGAAGCCATCTATGAACTAATCAAATAATCCACTACTCGGCCAGTTTTTCTGGCTGAGTTTTTCCATAGAAGGAGGACTTATGTCAACGATTGAAAGCATTAAACAAGCCATTATGGCAGATCCTCAAAATAAAGAATATACAGAGAAAGGGATAGAGCCACTCTTTGCAGCCCCAAAGACAGCTCGTATCAATATTATCGGACAAGCTCCAGGGATGAAGACGGAAGAAGCTGGTATTTACTGGAAGGATAAGAGTGGTGACCGCCTGCGCGAATGGTTAGGAGTTGACGAAGACACCTTTTATAATTCTGGTTTGTTTGCGGTCATCCCCATGGACTTTTATTTCCCAGGGCATGGGAAATCTGGTGACCTTCCACCTCGCAAAGGCTTTGCGGAAAAGTGGCACCCTCAACTTCTCAAGGAGTGTCCGGATATTGAGTTAACCCTCTTAATTGGACAATATGCCCAAGCATACTACCTTCATGAAAAGGTTAGTGGCAAGGTAACCGAACGGGTTCACCATTTTAAAGATTATTTGCCAACCTATTTTCCACTCGTTCACCCTTCCCCTCGCAATCAAATCTGGATGGCTAAAAATCCTTGGTTTGAGGCAGAGGTGGTTCCAGAATTGCAAACCTTAGTACAAGAGATCATTCAAAAATAAAGGAGAGCGACGATGGATCCTTATCAACAAGTTAAAGAAAAATTAGATGAGTTGGGAATTTCATTTGATGTGGTGGAACACCCACCTGCATTTACGACGGAGCAGGCGGATTCTTATATTGAAGGCTTAGAAGGTGTCCGCACTAAGACCATGTTTTTGACCAACAAAAAGAAAACTCAATACTATTTGCTCATCATGGATGACCAGAAACCATTGGATATGGATGATTTCAAAGAGCAAGTGGAAGCCAACCGGATCCGCATGGCTTCAGCAGATTCTTTAGCTGAAAAAATGCAATTACCGCCAGGAACGGTTTCTCCATTTGGTTTATTGAACAATGAAGAAAAAGATATTCGGGTCTATTTTGATCAGGATATTGTGTCAGAGGAAATCATGACCTTCCATCCCAATACTAACGAAAAAACCATCTTTATTAAAACCCAAGACTTGTTCCGATTTTTAGAGTCTATTGACTTTAACTATGAAATCCTAACCCTTCCATAACATATCTTACAGGAGAAATCATGAAAGAAATTCCATTTTCAAGCTTTTACCAAGCTTATCAAAAAGGAAACATACACGTTCTTGATGTACGCGAGCAGGAGGAATATGATGCCCTTCACTTAGATGGGGTTCGTCTTCTTCCCTTATCTGAGTTAGCAGATCGCTACCAGGAATTAGAGAAGGATCATCCCTATTATGTCATCTGCAAGTCTGGTCGACGATCAGCACGTGCTTGCCAATTTTTGGAAGAGCAAGGCTATGATGTGACCAACGTCCAAGGTGGCATGGATGCATTTGAATCCTAAAAAATGACCTCTGAAAAGAGGTCGTTTTCTTTACTAATTTCTAAAAATGAGTAGAATTTGTATGTTTTTCAAAAGATATTACAGGGATTTTCCAGTCTTTCATTGAAAATGGTTCAGAAATTTTGTATAATACCCTAGTATAAACAATAGTTAAGGAGATTCATTATGTCAAAACAAGATTGGCTGGATTATTTCGAAGCCGTAAATGGTCGTTCTGCTAGTGCAGAAGAAATTGCTCAAGCACTGGCTGCAGGAGAATTTCAAGAAGAAGTAGTGGTCCCAGAAACCCCACAAGCCCCAGAATTTGTTGCAGCGCCAACTGCCCCTGTGGAAGAACCAGTAGCAGCTCCACAAGCCCCAGAGTTTGTTGCAGCGCCAACTGCACCTGTTGAAGAACCAGTAGCAGCTCCTCAAGCTCCAGAATTTGTTGCAGCACCAACTGCCCCTGTGGAAGAACCAGTAGCAGCTCCACAAGCCCCAGAGTTTGTTTCAGCGCCAGCAGCACCAGCAGCTCCAACTGCTCCTACAGAAGAACCAGTCGCAGCTCCAGTTCAAGAGCCTGCCCCTCAAGCTCCACAGCAAGCCTACCAACAACCGACTCAAGCAGCTTATCAACAAGCTCCCTACCAAGGTCAACCTGGACAACCTTATCCTGCCCAACCAAGTCAATTTGGTGTAGCCGTTGGTGGTTACTGGAATTGGTTCCTTTCAGCTTTGAAACGTCCAACAGTTGTAGAAAATCCAAAAGCTCTTAACGGAATTTTACAGTATGTCTTAACTGCCTTTGTCTTGACCCTATCAACTTTCTTCACAGCTAGTGGATTTACAGGCGGTTATGGAATGGATTTCCGTGCCTTTATGTTGACATTGATTTCCCTATTCTTTAGCCTTTACGCCTTCCAAGTAGCTGGATTCTTTGTTCGTCGTGTGGTTCTTCAAGATAAGGAATACAGTTACGGTCGTTCATTTGAAGAGTTTGGACGTTTGTCTGTTTACACTTTGCCACTTGCCCTCCTTGCTTTCTTAGTAGGTCTTGTAAAAGTTTATGAATTTTATGGCTTTGTAAACTTCCTTATTTTCTTCTTGTTCTTTGTTGGAACATGCTATGTCGTTCATCAAGGATTGAACAAGACAAGCTTTAAAGCAGATAAATTCTTGCTTCTAGTAGCATCATCTGTTGTCTTGCTTCTCATTGCCATCTTTGTCATTTATGTGAATGCTCGTATTTTAGAGCAAGTAGCCGTAGGATTTATTCCAAGTGCTCCAAATTTCTCTAACTTTGGATTCTAACAATATCACAAAATGGAAGGTGGGGGAACCCACTTTCCCTATTTTATAATGAGGGAGAAGAGATCCATGCAAAAGAAATGGGTTGAATTATTTGAAAAAGTGATTGGTCGCAAACCGTCACCAGAAGAGTTTATGGCTGGGAAAGCTTGTGGATTTGATTTGAAACAAATTCAGTCTATCGCAGGGAATGCCCCGGCAGAGGAAGTCGCTCCTGTTGAGGAACCAGTGGTTGAATCAGTTGAAGAAGTGAAGAATGTTGATCCACTTCTAGCAGCTCGTCAGGCTTGGTTGCAACCACTCTTTCCCTACACGACGCTCTTCCGATCTTTTTGAAGAAACCTATGGGCGCAAGCCAAGTGCAGAAGAATTTACCGCGGCTAAAAGTCAAAACTTTGAGTTTTTTGTAGGACCTGTACCTGAAGCAGAATTTGCGACCCTAGATGCAACAGAAGTAACACAGGAATATGTACCTCAACAGCCAACTCAAGAGTATACGGCTCCACTTGCTGCTGAGCAAACGCAGATCTTTGCTGGTCCAAATGTCACAGAAGCAGGTCCAGCTCAGAAAAAACAAAAGGCCCCTAAAACGAAGGGTGGAAAGAAAATTTCCAAGAAGAAAATTGGAATTATTTCTGCTATTTCAGTCCTTGTGATCGCTTTGGTGGCAGCCTTCTTTTACTTCCAGTCTACAACACGTGTCGAAGTGACTGCAGATAAATTCATTAAGGCAGTGGACACCAAGGATTATCGCGAGGCAGCAGACCTGCTTTCAACCGATAACGATAAATGGACGAAGGATGAAGCCGAAAGCTTTATTACCAGCATGGAAGATCAAGGGGTCGATATCGGCACAGAGTTGAACAAGATCATTGATAATGGTGGAGAGGGCAACTATACGGATAAATCTGGAAACAAAATTTTTGGTTTGGAAAAAGCGGACAAGAAATTTGGGATCTTCCAAGAATACCGTGTAGCCAGCTATCCAGTACAAGTCAAGGTCAAGACCAATTTGGACCAAGCCAAACTCAAAGTGGCTGCCAATAAAACGGTGACCTTGAAGAAAGATGCAGTGACAGACCTTGGTTCTTTCCATTACAATACAAAAGAAATGGAATTGACTGCTAAAACAGAGGTCGGAAATGTTACTTCTAAGATCCATCTCAATCCTAAAAAAGCAACCAAGAATAACTTAGAATTGCAGTTGAATTCTGAAAAACGCAATTTAGAAGTTGAGTTCCCAGATGAAGTTGAAAACCCAACGGATGTGAAGGTTGTGGTTAACGGCAAAGAAGTCGGAACCAGCACGACCTTTGAAGTAGATAGCATCCCTTATCAAGAAATTGAAGTACATGCTGTCTTCAACATGAATGGGGAAACCTATACAACTGAGAAGGCTAAGGTGACGATTGAAGAGGGTGAGAACGATCCGATCGAACTTAAACTAGCCAAAGATACCCTAAAACGCATCAAGAGTGCACAAGATGCTAAGAAAGTGCAAGCTGCCAAAGAAGAACAAAATCGGACCTTGGCGGAAGAATTCTTGAAAGAGTACCGCGACGCTGTCTTTAGCTCCGTTTCAAACCGAAATAACACCTACTCTAAATACTATGACACACAAAGTCAAGCTTACAAGGACATGGTTGAGTTCACAACTGGTGATGGTGTTCGAAAGGCTAAAATTGACTACTATACTCCAGGAGCATTGGACATTCAAAGTGTCACGGAAGAAAATGGTGTGGTGACGATCAAGACTTATGAAGACTTTACCGTGCATTATACAGATAGCCATCCAGATTCACAAAACCGCAAGTACAAGACCTACACCTTGAAAAAAGTAGGTGCAAGTTATGTGATTACGGATATTGTCGTAACAAAAGAATCATAGGAGATTCCTCATGAAAGCAAGATTTTCCAAATTAACTTTGGTGACAGTTGCCTTGTTAACCCTGACAGCTTGCTCCCAATCTCAATCCACTAGTTCTAAATCTTCTGCAAAAGAAGAAAGCAAACAAACGCAAACCAAGTCTTCCAAAGAAACGTCTTCTGCAAAGGATACGTCAAAAGAAACTGGCAAAGAAGAGTCGTCAAAAGCTGGTAAGTCAGATGTGAAAGTGGACTCTGGTGTGAGCTATAATGGTTCTTACTATAGTGTCAAAGGGAAATATGGTGAGGTCATGATCGCCAACAAACATTATCCCTTGTCGCCTGACTTTAACCCAGGTGAAGATCCTGAAGCTGTTTCAGCCCTTCATGAATTGATCGCAGCCATGCAGGCAGAAGGTTATCCGATCAGTGACCAATATAGTGGTTTTCGTAGCTACGACACCCAAGTTGGCCTCTATCAAAACTATGTCAATCAAGATGGTCAGGAGGCAGCAGATCGTTATTCCGCAAGACCGGGTTATAGTGAACACCAAACTGGTTTGACCTTTGATTTGATCGATACCAGTGGTAATTTGGTAACTGAACCTGGACCAAGTAAGTGGTTGCTCAAGAACGCCGCTAAATATGGCTTTGTGGTTCGCTACCAAGAAGGAAAAGAAAAAGTGACAGGCTACATGCCAGAGAGCTGGCATCTCCGCTATATCGGAAAAGAAGCACAAGATATCGCTGACTCAGGTTTGAGTCTGGAAGAATACTATGGCTTCACCGGTGGCGATTACGTTGATAAATAAAAAAGGTTGGGATTGACATCCCAACCTCAGATTGAAGACAAAGTCATATAAAAAACTTTCCTTAGGTGAGTACGGACGTCAGCGAACTTCTACGAAGTTCCATGACTAATTATTGAGCCTAAGGTCTCAATAATTCCGAGTGCCTGAATCGTTATTGTTTCAGGCACTTTACTCACAGCGGAAAGTCTTGGTATTTTCTTGATTCATCTAAAAAATTGAACTCAATTTTATTTCTTATCAGAATCGCTTAATTTATTTTACTTTAAAATAGTTTGTCTACATTTTAAGGTTGGGATAGATATCCCAACCTTTTTATTGTATGTTTTTTAGAAACTCATCCAGCTCTTTTTGATTCTTGAGAGAGAGAAATTTGTCTGGATAGTTTTGGCCGATAGTCTGATAGCGTGTGACCTGTCTAGCTTGGCGACCGTCCCAAAGGATCCAACGGATGAATTCCCAGTCAAAGCGTTCGGGGCAACCTGCCGCCATACTCTCACGGACTCGGCCTTTATAACGGCGGTATCGTTTCCAGGCTCTAAAGAGGCAGTTCCAACGAGAGAAGTTGAGAAAGATAATCTGGTCGGCTTGCTCCATTCTTTCCTCATAGCAGCACCAAGAGTAATTGCCATCAATGACCCAGTCTCTATGATCGCTGAGAAACTGTCTCATCTCTTTCTCCATCCAATCCCGGTCACTTTCTATCCAGCCCGGTTGAAATTGAAGGGTGTCCATATGGAGCTTGGGAATGGAGTAGTAGCGAGCTAAGTTTTCAGCCAAGGTAGATTTTCCAGATCCAGAATAGCCGATAATAACAATTTTCATAAGCACCTCTCAAAAAATTAGGCACAAAAAAAGCTCCGGAGAGCTTGATTTTTATGCTGTTCTTGATTAACCAAGTTTCGCTGCAAGACGTGCTTTATCACGGCTAGCTTTGTTCTTGTGGATCAAACCTTTAGTTTCTGCTTTATCGATAGCTGAGCTAGCAGCGCGGTAAAGTTCTTCAGATGGGTTTGCTTCAAAAGCTTTGATTGCAGTACGCATAGCTGATTTTTGAGCTGAGTTTTTTTCGTTTTGTTTAACGTTCAATTCAGCGCGTTTGATAGCTGATTTAATGTTTGCCAA
>OODN01001036.1_pt1 | contig 11489 bp, 9 predicted proteins | sample 1671651 | NCBI WGS metagenome assembly OODN01 (sample SAMN06348178, study PRJEB24527) | human gut metagenome | biome: human gut; feature: ankylosing spondylitis patient; material: feces | host: Homo sapiens | place: China | collected 2015-10 | reverse complement strand
AAGAACTAACCTTACCAATGAACTTCTGTGGTGTATCAAGACTATCGATCATTCCCAGGCTTTGCATAGCCATAACTACTGACCCGAGGCAGCCAGATTCAAATGAGTCAGGAACGTTAACCGGACAGTTTAAGATATCAGCAAGCATTTGGCGCCATACTTTTGAGCGAGCAAAGCCACCTGTTGCAGTAACGCTCGCTGGTTCACCGACTAACGCTCGTACTGCTTGGAAGACTGTTGCAATGTTCATGCTAATTCCTTCCATAACTGCTCGTAGCATATCAGCCCGTGTATGGATATGAGAAAGCCCAAAGAAACTACCACGCGCTTTAGCATTCCACAATGGTGCCCGTTCACCGCCCAGGAAGGGATGAAAGAGAAGCCCATGCGCGCCTGCTGGTACTCCTTCAATAACGTGATTTGCCAAAGTATAAGGATCGACCTGTTCGTTTTTAACTGCGCTACTATCGACAAGGTGTTTTACTGCCCATTCATAGACATCGCCACCGTTATTAAGCGGACCACCAACGACCCACAATCCTTTATTAATAGCATAGCAGAAGAGGCGGCGTTCTGGATCAATAACAGGATGATCAGTTACGACTCGTACAGCTGCGGAAGTACCGATTGTAATTGCTACTGTATTTTGCTTGGTTGCACCAACACCAATATTTGAAAGGGCACCATCGTAAGCACCATAGACAAATGGCGTATCAGCTGGTACTCCTAATTTTTCTTGGGCTTCGGGCACTAAACCAGTTGCTTGAGTTGTTCCATCGACAATTTCAGGCAGTTGATCTTTGGTTATTCCTGCAACCCGAAGAGCCTGATCATCCCAATCACAAGTTTTAAGGTTCATCAAGCCAGTTGAGGAAGCGATTGACATATCAACCTTAAATTTATTAAATAACCGGTAGAAAAGGTAAGCCTTAATATCAGCAAAATATGCTGTGCGGTTAAATAAATCAGGTTCGTCTTCCCTTAACCAAAGGAGCTTTGTCAAGGTTGACATAGGGTGAACAGGAACCCCCGTCTTCATATATAATTGTTGTCCTTCAGTCATCATCTTAAGGTTGTCTGCTGCGCGTTGAGCTCGACTATCTGCCCAAGTGATTAACCGTGAAAGAGGCTTCTTATTTTTATCTAATAAGAGGAGGCTTTGATTTGCACTTGAAATTGAGACTGCCAGTAGTTTTCCTGTACTGAGGTCAGCTGCTGTAGCCACATCATGGATAGTTTGTTCAGCAGCATTAATTACTTCTTCTGGCTCTTGCTCTGCCATTCCCGCGGCATTACGATGCAACTCGTATCCATAATTAGCTTGTGTGATCACCTGCGCATCTTGATCATATAAAACGGCCTTTGTGCTAGAGGTTCCAACGTCAACACCAATTAAGTAGTTCATTTATTGTTCTCCTTTAAAACTCAATTTAATTCTCTTTGTAATATTATATGCTAAAGTGACTGGTGTGCAATGATTTCAACTGGTAAAAGGGTAGTGGAACTGATTGTACTTTGTTGGTTAATCTGTGTTAAAAGCTTATTAGCTGCTAAGCTACCCATTAACTCCATATCTTGCTTCAACAGAAAAATTCCATTAGCGACATACTGTGACCATTCCCAATCATCAAAGCTAACTAAGCCAAGATCATCAGGGAAAGAAAGGTTTAGTTCTTTAAAAATTGCTAAAAGGTCAAATAAAATAGGTCCCATTAATGAAACGACAGCAGTTTTGCCTTTGAGCTTATTTAACTGTTGCAGAAACGTTTTAGCAAGCCATTGGCGATCATGTCCACGGGTTTCAATATTGTGATAGCTTAGCCCATTATCAGCAGCAGCAACCTTTAAACCGGCAATTCGAGGAATTTGACCCGATGCTTCCGCAAAGTGGGCGCTGACAGTTAAAATATTTTGATAACCATATTGATACAGAATCTTACCGAGGTTATAACAAGCATCGCGATTAGCAGAAGTGACTTTACCAACTGTAGAAGGCTGGTCATCAACTTCACGGTCAACGATCACTAGTGGAATATCGTTATGAATAGCAGGAGCAAATTGACTAAAGTGACGGGAATTAGGTTGGACAATAATACCGTCAACTCGTTGTTGGTATAGTCGCTGAAGAGCACGACTTTCATTTTCCTGAGAGTTGTTCGTATTCATGAGGAGGATATCATAGCCTGCCTGTTGCAAAACATCATCGATCCCTTTGGCAAGTAAAGATGAAAAGGGGTTAGAAATATCTCCAACGAGGATTCCAACAACGTGACTATGAGTTTGGCGAAGCTGTCGAGCAGAAGCGGTTGGAACAAAGTGAAGGTCTTTAATTGCTTTTTCCACCCGTTTCCGCGTTGCTGAGCGCATTTTATCATAACGACCATTAATAATACGTGAAACAGTAGTCACTGAAACACCAGCTGCTTTAGCAACGTCAGCGATAGTAGTATGTTGCGTCATTTGTTTATTCATCATCCTTAATAGTTCTACTATTATTAAGAATACCAAACCATACAAAAAGCGTCACTAGCTAATTCACTAGGACGCTTAAATTGACTTAGACAAATAATGAAATGGCGTAGACGGCTCCCAATCCAGCAAGGGCTAAGACGGAAGTAAGAGTTGTCCACGAAAGTAAAGTTTCCTTTAATGAAAGACCAAAATATTCCTTAATCATCCAGAAACCGGCATCATTAACGTGTCCACAAAAGACAGAACCAGCACCGATGGAAAGAACCATCAATGTTGCCATAATTGAGTTACCGCCAAATTGGTGAGCCATTGGAACCACAAGGCCGGCAGCGGTCATCGCAGCAACTGTTGAGGATCCAAGTGACATCCGTAATAAAGCAGTAATTAACCAAGCAGCTAGAATTGGTGAAATGTTAGTTTGAGCGAATAAACCAGAAATATATTTTGAAATTCCACCATCAACAAGAACTTGCTTGAAGGCACCACCACCACCGATGATCAAAAGCATTACAGAAATTTGCTTGATTGAGTCGGCAAGGGCGGTTGAAATTTCTTCCATTTTCTTGTTTCGCCATAATCCCATTGTAAAGATTGCGAAGATTAATGAAAGAAGCATTGCAAGGTCAGGTGCACCAATAAATTGAATGAATTCATTAACTGGATTGTTCTTAGGGAAAATAAATGAACAAATAGTAGCAACGGCAATTAAAATAACTGGCATCATTGCAGTTAGAACGGAGATACCGAACTTAGGCGTTTCTTCAAGCTTGAATTCTTTATATTCGCCAAGAACTGAAATATCAATATTTTTACGGTAAACACGCGGATAAACTTTTTGTAATACCCAGTTATAAACTGGACCAGCAATAATGATTGTTGGGATTGCAGCTAAAATACCAAGCAGCAAGACGTGTCCAAGGTTTGCACCAAGAATGTCCGTGATAGCAGTTGGAGCGGGATGTGGTGGTAAGAAAGCGTGGGTAACGTTTAAGGTTGCTGCCATTGGAATACCAAGATACATCAATGGCATATCAAGCTCGCGGGCGATAATAAAGATAATAGGTAAAACAACGACAAGCCCAACTTCAAAGAATAATGCTAACCCAATGATAAAGGAGGCAAGGATAACAGCAACTTGGATCCAACGCCGACCAAACTTATTAATCAATGTTGTTGCAATTCGATATCCACCACCGGCATCAGAAACTAATTTACCAAGCATTGACCCGAAACCAAAGATAATAGCTAAGTGTCCTAATTGGCCCCCGATCCCAGTTTCAATTGTCTGCGGAATTTTTGTAAGTGGAAGGCCGAGTAACAAACCAACGATGAATGATGTGATTACTAAACTAACGAAAGTGTTCATCTTTAGTTTAACAATCATGAAAATTAAGATAATAACCCCGATTAAAACAATAAGTAAAGGCATAATAATAACCCCCTAATGAGTAGTAGATTGTTGTTGTAATTTAGCGATGGTCGAATAGGCTGGTGTTAATAATCCTTCGACCTGCTTAAAAAGTGGTAAGTAATTTTGATAAACATTAACCGCATCTTGATTTGGTTGATAAGAACTGATATCACCAACTAATGTTTTAATGATTTCATAGTTTTCAATCATTCCTAAACTCTTCATTGCCATGGTGATTGCACCGAGACAACCAGATTCAAATGAGTTCGGGATATTGACCGGACAGTTCAAGACATCTGCTAACATTTGCCGCCAAACTTCAGCTCGCGCAAAACCGCCAGTTGCAGTTACGCTTGCAGGATTACCAACAAGATCACGAACTGCTTGGAAAACAGTTGCAATATTCATACAAATTCCTTCCATTACTGAGCGCAGCATATCGGCACGAGTATGAATGTGGGAAAGCCCAAAGAAGCTGCCGCGTGCATTAGCGTCCCATAATGGTGCTCGTTCACCGCCAAGGAATGGGTGGAAGAGCAAGCCGTGAGCTCCGGCGGAAACACCTTCAATAACTCGGTTAGCAAGAGTATAGGGATCAATATTTTCATTTTTAACTGCGCTAGCGTCAACTAAGTGTTCAACGGCCCACTGATAGACATCGCCACCATTATTAAGCGGACCGCCGATGACCCATAAGCCCTTATCCACGGCGTAACAGAAGAGTCGTTGCTGAGGATCGATCACTGGATGGTCAGTTACTACCCGAACACCAGCCGAAGTCCCAATCGTAATGGCAACAGTATTTTGCTTAATTGCCCCCACACCTAAATTAGATAAAGCACCGTCAAAGGCACCATAGACAAATGGCGTGTCAGCGGGGATACCCATTTTTGCTTGCGCCGCTGCTGTTAGGCCAATCGCTTGGGTTGTTCCGTTCACGATTTCTGGTAATTGGGAACGGTCGACGTTAGCGAGTTCCAATGCTTGATCGTCCCAGTCACACGTATTGACATTCATCATTCCGGTACATGAAGCGATGGAAACATCAACCTTAAATGTATTGAAAAACTGGTGGAAGAGGTAAGATTTGATATCGCCCAAATATGCAGTTTGAGCAACCTTATCTGCTTGTGTCTTATTGAGCCACATAATCTTGGTCAATGGGGACATTGGATGAATAGGTGTACCTGTTTTAGCATAAATTTGCTGACCAGCAGGACTATTCTTTAATTCGTTGGCGACATCGCGTGCACGGGTATCAGCCCAAGTGATGACCCGTGAAAGGGGATTGAAATTCTTGTCGAGCATAATCACACTTTGGTTAGCACTAGAAAATGATACCGCTAACAATTTTCCGTTTGTTAAATCTGCTTTTTGTGCTGCATCATGAATAACTTTTTCGACTGCTTCGACAATTGCAGTTGGGTTTTGTTCAGCCATTCCACTAGCATCGCGGTAAAGGGAATAACCTTGGCTAAATTGATCTAACACAGTTGCATTTTGGTCATATAGAACTGCCTTTGTAGAAGTAGTTCCAACATCAACACCGATAAAATAATTCATTGTAGTAATTCTCCCTTTATTTATTTGAAAACGCTTTAGTTTATCGTTACACCTAATAATATAATATTAGATGTAAGCGATGTCAATAGCTTATTTAATATAAGTTTATCGATTTCCTAAAATTAAAAATAAAAAGTAATTGCATATGAATCTCAAGATGTGATACTATTAGTTGCTTAATTTGTTATGGTTTAGCTATAAGCAACGATTTTAAGGAGGGATTACAATGAAAATCCGGAAAGCAACAATGGCAGATTTAGATGTAGTAGTAGATATTTTACGTGATGGACGTAACCAGTTAGCTGAGCGGGGCGTTGATCAATGGCAGGGGGATTATCCGAACGTTACCCATGTAAAAGAAGATATTGAGAATGGTTATGCTTATCTCGTTAAAGCAGATGATGGACAAACAGTTGGCACGTTAGCAATTGTTGAAGCACCGGATCATTTTTATGACAAACTCAACGGGGAATGGCTAATTAATACTGAAAATTATGTTGTAATCCACCGCGTAGCTATTCATTCACGGCACGCAGGAAAAGGATATGCATCCAAATTATTTTTGAGTTTGATTGAGTATTTGGAGACCGAGCGTCCAGAAATCAAATCAATTCGTTTAAGCACAAATGAAAATAATATGGCAATGCAACGGATCGCAACTAAGAGCGGCTTTAAAAAAGTGGGGACCCTCCATGGCGCCTTTCGTCCAAGTGAGTTGTCTTATGTTTATGAACTGTTAACAAAAGTGCGTGTAGCATAAAAAAGGGGAAGGCGTTAAGCTTGTAACACCTTCCTCTTTACTTTTATTATTTTTCATTAATTTTCTTAGCATATTCGCGAGCGTTGTAAAGTTCGTAGACTACCCATGTTTCAATAAGGGTAATGACACAGATGAGAATAGCGGTATACACGTCTGGTAAAACAAACAGTAAGAGTAAGAAGATCCATGAAATCCATGACCACTGAGTTTCAATTGTGACGATTCGCTGAACTCGTTTAGTAGGTTCAATACGGCCAGATTGATTAAAAATGGTTCGAATTTGGTAAAAATAACGAACTTCAAAAATACTTTCGATAATAAAAATTGCCGTTAAGATGATTAATAAAATGTTCATCATAAATAAGAGTCCCTTATCTTTCAATTTATTTCTAATTTTAGAACTCTTGGGCAAGAGAAGCAATTTAGATAGTAAAAAAATAGGTCCCTATCAAAGATTGAGTGATAGAAACCTATTTTTAATTCTACATATCAAGAAATTAAACGTTCATTGTTTTACCATATTCATTATTAATGGTATCAACAACGTCCTTGGCATGCATATCATCTTCAACAACTGTTTCACCATCACGAAGAGTGTACTTTACACTTTCGTCCAAGTTATCAAAGTCTACATCATTACCATCTGCATCTACAAAATTGAACTTCGAATCTTGGAAGTTCTTAAGAGCATCTGCATTAATTTCCATGATTATGCTTCCTTTCGCCATTATAGTAACACTTAATTAACGAAAATTACAGGGTTAGGGTAAAAATATTATTATATTTTACATGAAGGTACTTATTTTCTAATTAACTTATTCGTGTTTTCACTCATTTTTTTGATAAACAGTTTTGACTAATCCTGTACATAATTTATAATATGAGTAGGAAGAGAATTCTTGGATTGAATAGGAGGAAATAGATATGTCATTGATGCAAAATACCTCAGAAATTAACAAGACTGATAAGCAGGTGTACTTAATCACTTTATTGCGGAAGAGTACAAACATGCCACAATACATTGACCATATGATTTATGAAACTGCAGAAGGTGGCCAAGAATTTATGGCGCGCTTAGTCGAAGCTTTTTCACGGGCAGGTTACCGGGAAAAGAAGCTTAGCGACGACAAGTACAACCTCGATAACGGACTTGATAAGATTACTTTACGGGGTTCATACCAACCTATTTACAAGGGATAATTAAAATTGACTAAATTAAAAGAGCTGATGCTGCATTCGAGGCACCAGCTCTTTTAATTAATCATCGTTTCGTAATGATGGAACAGTAATATCATTACCGTAATTGGCACTCCACCATCCATGTTTGCTGACATAACCTGTTGGCAAGCAGAGAATCACTAAGAAGATTATATCAATGACTGAGGAAATAGTTTCCATCACTGCACTGTCGTTACTTGTAAAAATAAGGGAAAGTAACCAGAAAACCAACACGGTCCAGCCAGTCAAACCGGTATCACGAACCCGCCGGACACAAATAGCAATTCCAGGAATAATAATAGCAATGGCGAATACTGCAATAACGAAGAGTAAGAAAATTAAGAACCCAACGCCATGATTATAACCGTTCATAATCGAAGTGACAGAAGTAAAACCAGCGATTGCTAGTAAGAAATATAAAATAACAAAAATGATGAAATTAACTAATACTGGCCACCAAAAATCCGCTCGCGTTGAAGTAGCCCGGTACTTAAAGGCGTTTTCCCAGTAGTATTTGTAAGCTTCAAACATACAATTCTCCTCCTTTGATAGGTTTGCTTTGATTATAGCATTTTGGGGGAATGTAGATTGACTTATGATTTGGGGGAGAAAAAATCCCTAGCCTTGGTAACTTTTTATCAGGGTTAGGGAGTTACTATTTTATATTGAAAATTAAATTTTTATATTGAAAATTAAATTAGATAAATTGAACTCCACCGTCAATTTGGACAGCTTGTCCAGTCATGTAGTCAGATTTGTCTGAAGCGAGGTAGGAGACAAAGTTAGCGACGTCTGATGGATGTTCAACACGACCAAGAGCGATTCCGTCAATAGCGGCCTTTAAGTATTGACCTTTTTCACCACCATTTTCTTCAACCATCTTTTCGTCGATAAAGTCCCACATATCGGTACCCACAATACCTGGGCAATAGGCATTAACCGTAATATTAAATTTAGCTAATTCCTTAGCAGCTACTTGTGTTAATCCACGAATAGCAAATTTAGTTGAAGAGTATGCTCCTAATTGTTCATAACCAATGTGTCCAGCAATACTTGAAGCGTTGATGATTTTACGGATTTTATCTCCATCATCTTGCTTCCTGAATTGTTCAGCAGCAGCTTGAATCCCAAACAGAACACTATCAACATTAGTAGCGTAAATTTTATGAAATTCTTCGGCTGATTCGTCTAGGAGATTACCGATTTGTGCAATTCCAGCATTGTTAATGTAAGTGTCAAGGCGTCCAAAGTTATCCACAGCAGCTTTTACAAGCATTTCATGAGTTTCCTTTTTTGAAACGTCACCAGGAGCTGCCACAACCTTATATCCTTTGTCAGCTAATTCTTTGGTTGTCTTGTCTGTTTCTTCTTTATGATAACCATTAATGACCATTGCATAGCCATCTTTTCCTAGTTGTTCCGCAATGCCCTTTCCGATACCACGACTACTACCAGTAATAACAGCAACTTTTTGTTCAGTCATAATAAAATCTCCTTTAAGTATAACCTTAATTTCTAACAACAAGTTAATTATTGCATAAATTAAAAATAAAAGGATACTTTTTTGCTAAAACTTAGTAAAATGCTTAAATGTTTTTACTTACGTTGCATAGGAGTGTTAATTTTTCTTATAATGTTAAAGAATATAAAGTTAAAGTGGGTTATTAAATGACTATTTGGAAGAGCGAATTAGCATTTGAAAATGAATTAATTAACCATCTTAGTAATTTAGGTGGAACTAAGCAATGGGAATACTTACCACAGATTAAAACAACAGATCAATTGTGGGACAACTTTAAGCGTATTCTTGAGCAACATAATCAAGACCGCCTAGAGAAACCGTTATCGCCAACCGAATTTAATCAAGTGAAGGCGATAGTCAATAAATTAAATACTCCCTATGAAGCTGGGCAGTTTCTATACGGGACTAATGGAATATCGCAAATTGAAATTGATCGTGATGATGGTAAACATGTATATTTAACAGTTTTTGACCAGGATCAAATAGGCGCTGGGAATACTGTTTATCAAATTGTTAATCAGATTGAGCGTCCAGCAGTAATTCCAGGACGGAAGAATCGTCGTTTTGATGTAACAATGTTAATAAATGGTTTACCGATTATCCAAATTGAGGAAAAAGCTGATGGTCGGGATGCTAAAGAAGCGTTAAACCAAATGCATCAATATATCGAAGAAGACCAATATTCTGATATTTTTGGCACTCTTCAAATTCTAGTTGCCTTAACACCACATGATGCACGTTACATGGCTAATACGACAGCTGACAAGTTTAATACCGATTTTGCTTTTCAATGGCAACGAGCAAAGGATAATAAACCAGTGCTAGATGCAATGCAATTTGCGGATCTAATGTTATCGATTCCGATGGCCCATCAAATGGCAACAAATTATATGATTTTGGATGGAACACCCCGTCATCAAATGATAAAGATTATGCGTCCATATCAAGTTTATGCAACAAAACGGGTCATTAACAAAATTCGTGAGCATACGTTTGGGATTGATGATCAACGAATCGGATATGTTTGGCATACAACTGGATCTGGTAAAACCATCAGTTCATTTAAGGCTGCCTGGCTTGCATCACGATTACCTAATGTTGATAAAGTTGTATTTATGGTTGATCGAGTGGCCTTAACTAACCAAACAGTTGATGAATATATGGCGTATGATCCTGAAAATACTGAAGGAAGTAATGGGGGAGTAGTTACTGATACTGCTAATCGGTGGGCATTAGCTAATAAATTGAAGCGTAAAGGAAACGGAATTATTGTAACTTCTACTCAAAAGATGGATGCAATGGTTCGAAGCAATGACTTCAAGCCTGTTGATAAGAATCTTGTCTTTATTGTTGATGAGGCTCACCGCTCAACTTCTGGAGAAATGCTGCAAAGAATTCGGAAAGCTTTTCCTAAATCGGCCTGGGTTGGTTATACTGGAACTCCTGTATTTGCGGAGGGAAATGGCAAGTCTAAAGCGCCGACAACTCGTGATATCTTTGGGGATGTTATTCATACTTATACAATTCAAGATGCCATTAAAGATGGTAATGTTCTCGGATTCAAGGTTGATTTTGAGACAACATTAACTGAAAAAGTACTGCGAGAACAGTACCTGCCAGAGTATTTTAAGGCTCGCTATCCTAAGATGACAGATGAGGAAATTCAAGAACGAATCGCCAACATGAATGAAAACGACATGGACGATAAGGTTGAGCCAAGTGTCTATGATGAAAATCATAAACATGTTGAGTTGGTCGTTGAGGATATCTTGAAAAATTGGAATAAACGCTCTGTTAATGGTAAGTACAATGCAATTCTTACTACTCATGTTGGTGGCGGGAAAGCATCCACTCCAATGGCGATGGAGTATTATAACGAATTTAAAAAGCAAAATGCTAAAAGGGAACATCCATTACGAATCGGAATTACCTTTAGTCAAGATACGTCCAATGGTGATAATCAGCTAGAGACAAATGATTCTTTGCGTAACGCAATGCAAGACTACAATGAAATGTTTGGTACTAGCTTTAATGATAAGCAGGTTAAAGAATATACAGAACAAGTAGTTTCGCGATTGAATCGGACAATTGATGATGGCAAATACTTTGACCTTGTTATCGTTGTTGACCAATTATTAACGGGCTTTAATGCACCACAACTAAATACTCTTTATGTAGATCGGACATTAAAGGGTGCAGCTTTAATCCAAGCATATTCGCGAACAAACCGGGTTCAGGATATGCAAACTAAGCCATTCGGCCGAATTGTAAATTATCGATGGCCTAAACACACGGAAAAGTTAATGAAAAGTGCATTGGCAAAATATGCAAACCGCAACTCCGCTAACATTCAAGAAGAACTTTTTAACGATGAAGGTAAAAACGATGGTGTTATTGTCCCTTCCTATGGTGAAGTTAAGAAAGAGTTGCATAAGGTAGTAAACAGGTTAGCTGGTTTTTCAGAAGATTTTACTGATATCCCAGCAAGCGAAAATGCACAAGAACAAATGTACAAAGACTTACGCCAATATAACCATTTGATG
>OODN01001034.1_pt1 | contig 11515 bp, 8 predicted proteins | sample 1671651 | NCBI WGS metagenome assembly OODN01 (sample SAMN06348178, study PRJEB24527) | human gut metagenome | biome: human gut; feature: ankylosing spondylitis patient; material: feces | host: Homo sapiens | place: China | collected 2015-10 | reverse complement strand
GCATCTCTCATAAGAAACTCCTTTCGTATGCCTTGTGGTTTGTATGCTGTCTCTTTATTAACTTTCATTATACCAGATGCTGGTATAATGAAAAGAAGAGCACTAATTTTTGATTATAACATAGAAGAAAAATTTGTCAAATAATCTTATGGATGTATTCGGTTAACATGAAAACAGGATATGTGTTATACTTATTTACAGTGAATACGAAAAAAGGAAAAAGAAATTTATGAAGAATAAAAAGCACATAGTAACTGGTATTCTGGCTCATGTAGATGCCGGGAAGACAACACTATCAGAGGCAATTTTATATACTGCAGGGAATTTGAGAAAAATCGGACGTGTGGATAATGGAGATGCATTTTTAGATACTTATGAACTAGAACGGTCCAGAGGAATTACCATTTTTTCCAAGCAGGCAGAGGTTTCAATGAATGAGATGGATCTTACTTTGCTTGACACACCAGGACATGTGGATTTTTCTGCGGAGATGGAGAGAACCCTGCAGGTGCTTGATTATGCGGTTCTTGTGATCAGTGGAGCAGATGGTGTGCAGGGCCATACTTTGACATTATGGAGTCTGCTTGAGAGATATAAGATCCCAACATTTTTATTTATTAACAAGATGGATCAGGACGGAACACAAAAAGATCAATTGTTGAAGGAATTACAGGAACGTTTAAGCAGCGGATGTATCAATTTTGGAGAAAAGGGCAGTGATGAGTTTTATGAGATGATCGCTATGGAAGATGAGGCGTTACTGGATCATTATCTGGAATCAGGTGAGATCACGGAATCCAAGATCCGGGAAATGATCACAGAACGTAAGATTTTCCCATGTTTTTTTGGATCAGCATTAAAACTTCAAGGAGTCAATGAATTTCTGAGTAATCTTGCATTTTATACAGAAGAAAGAGAATACCCGGAGGAATTTGGTGCACGTATATTTAAGATCACAAGAGATGAAAATGGAAATCGTCTGACACATTTGAAAGTAACAGGTGGAGATTTAAAGGTAAAAACAGTTATTACAGAAAGTGATGAAAAGGTCAATCAGATCCGTATCTATTCTGGAGAAAAGTATGAGACAGTGAATGAATTGCAGGCAGGAAGAATCTGTGCGGTTACAGGACTTTCAGATACGATCCCTGGGCAGTGCCTTGGAGCTGAGCAGGGCGGATATGAACCTGTGTTGGAGCCAGTACTTACTTACCAGATGATATTGCCAGAACAGACAAGTGCAAGCGTGATACTTCCAAAACTTCGTCAGCTGGAAGAAGAAGAACCAGAACTTCACATCATCTGGAATGAAGAATTACAAGAGATTCAGGTGCAGATCATGGGAGAGGTTCAATTGGAGATCCTAAAGAGTCTGATCAAAGAACGATTTGATGTAGATGTGGAATTTGGACAGGGCAATATTGTATACAAAGAGACGATAGCAGATGTTGTAGAAGGTGTTGGGCATTTTGAACCGTTAAGACATTATGCAGAAGTACATTTGTTGATGGAACCGCTGGAGAGGGGAAGTGGAGTTGTTATCGACACACAGTGCAGCGAAGATGTATTGGATAAGAATTGGCAGAGACTGATCATAACACATTTATTAGAAAGAGAGCAAAGAGGGGTTTTAACAGGAGCACCGATCACAGATATCAAGATCACGCTGGCAGCAGGGCGGGCGCATCAGAAGCATACAGAAGGTGGAGACTTCCGTCAGGCGACATACCGTGCAGTAAGACAGGGACTTCGTATGGCACAGAGTGTTTTATTAGAGCCATATTATAAGTTCCGGCTGGAAGTTCCACAGCAGATGATCGGAAGAGCTATGACAGATATTGAAAAGATGCAGGGTACGTTTGATACACCAGATACTGCAGGAGAGATGTCAGTGCTTCAAGGAATAGCACCAGTTTCTACGATGCAGGGATACCAAAAAGAAGTATTAGCATATTCCAAAGGTATGGGAAGATTATTTACAACCTTAAATGGATATGATATCTGCCATAATGAAGAAGAAATCATAGAAGCCAGTGGGTATGATCCAGATAGAGACCTTGAAAATCCATGTGGATCTGTTTTCTGTTCCCATGGAGCCGGGTACAATGTCGCATGGAATGAAGTACCAGAACATATGCATCTGGAGAGCGTTCTTGCGAAAGAAATCGAGGAAGAGGAATTTGATGAACTGACACAGCGCAGGGCTTATATTGAGGAAGAATCCATTGATACAGAGGAAATCGATCGGATTCTTGAACAAACATTTTATGCGAATCAGCATAATAAGAGTAAATGGAAGAAAAAGAAAACAGCAAGACTTGTGCAGGATTATCATACATCTGCAGAAAAATCATCGGTAAAAAGAGATATGTCCAAGAAATATCTGTTGGTTGATGGATATAATATCATTTACGCATGGGATGATCTGAAAGAATTATTAGATACAAATGTAGATGCAGCCAGAGGAAAATTACTTGATGAGATGAGTAATTATCAAGGAATGAAGGGTATGGAGCTGATCGTTGTATTTGATGCATATCGTGTGAAAGGACATGAAACAGAGATCACAGATTATATGAACATTCATGTAGTCTATACAAAAGAAGCAGAAACAGCAGATCAATATATTGAAAAATTTGCCCACAGCCATGGACGAAAATACGATGTAACGGTTGCAACATCCGATGGATTGGAGCAGATCATTATCCGCGGACAAGGCTGTCGTCTGCTTTCCGCAAGAGAATTAAAGAGAGACTATGAAGAAGCAAAAGCACAGATCAGGACAGAATATCTGGAAAATCAGAAAAATGAGAAAACTTATATGATGGATGGAATATCTTTGGAGAAAGAACAGCCAGAGAAGGAAAACTGATCATACAAAAATGGAGGCAGTAACATGGGGAAGATTTATCTGGAAGGTGCAGATAATACGAGAGACCTTGGCGGATTAAAAACGACAGAAGGTGCAGTGATCAAAGACAAACATCTGATCCGCAGCAACCGTTTATCAAGGATTACGCAGAAAGATAAGATTTTACTGGAAACAGAATATCATTTACAGAAAATTCTGGATTTAAGAACACCAATGGAAGTAGAACAAGAGCCAGATCTGGAAGTGGCGGGAGCTGTTTATGAGAATATTCCGTTTTTTATGGAAAGCATGGTGGGAGTCAGCCGGGAGCAGGAAACAAGAAAACAGATGTTACATATGGAAGAATTTCCAGAGATGTCAGATATTTATACGATGATGATCAAAGAAGAATTTTGCAGAAAGCAGATCTCACAGGCAGTCAGAGAGATTATGAATACAAAAAATGGTGCGGTTTTATGGCATTGTACAGAAGGAAAAGACCGTTGTGGATTGTTATCAGCAACCATTTTATTTTTGCTTGATGTGTCTGAAGATGACGTGATGGAAGATTATCTAAAGACCAATAAAGCTGCGATCACAAGAGTAGAAAAATTAAAAAAGAAACTTCATTTAGCAGGATTGCATCGCGAAAAAATCGAAAAAATAGAGGGCTATTTTGTGGCAAAAGAAGAATTTTTAAATGCAGCACTTAAAACGATGAAAGAAGAATATGGTTCTATTAATCAGTTTATGATCAAGGGATTAAATATTTCCATGCAGCAAAAAGAGGATTTTAAACAAAAAGTACTGGAGTAGACAATGGAAGAGAAGAAGAGAACAATTGTTATGTTTGGGGATTCCCTGACCGACTATTTCCCAATGGAAAAATTAAAAGATATAGATGCACAGTTCATTAACAGTGGAGTTGCAGGGGATACGATCGCAGAGATGGGTGCAAGACTGGCTTATGACGTATTTCCATATAAACCAGATATCATTATCATGCAAGGTGGTGCAAATGATTTCCTGATGTCATTGTATCCAGGAGCAAGAGTGTTAGCAGAACGATTGATCAGACTTGCACGAAGGATTCGGCAGCAATTGCCAGATACAAAGATTTATATTGAATCTATGTATCCGGCATATACCAAAAGGATTGGATTGATGCCGTCCTGGGCAGAAGGAAAATCCAATAAAGAGATTCAAAAGATCAATACAGAAATACAAAGATTGTGTAAAGAAGATAACTTTGAATATGTTGATGTATTTGATAAATTGATCGGAGAAGATGGGCAGTTGTCAAGAGAGTATACCGTGGACGGAATACATTTGCAGGAAAATGCCTATGATGTTGTAGCTGCGATCATTTATCATTTGATGGAAGGTTGATCATTAACCTTCCAAATTACAATTTCAATACATCCAGATCTTCAGGTATATAAAGTGTTCCAGTATAATACTGCTTGCCTTCCTTCATATATTTTTCTTGACGATGCAGCATATTTTTATCTTCTGTATGCCATAGAACCAGATTTGGAATCTTTAGATGTTCTGCTAATTCACAGGCATCTTTTACCGTACTATGGTGTTTTTCATAAGGTTTAAAAATATCCCTCTCACCATACACACAAAATGCTTCATGAAGCAGCCAGTCAGAATCTTTCACAAAATCATAAAGAGATTCACGATAAGGTTCATCTCCAGGAAAGGATACCCTTAATCCATTTTCCATAACCGATGTGAAACCAAACTGTTTTTCTTTTGTAGAGCCGATATCAAAGAATGTAAAAGAATCTCCAAGAATCTGAATCGTATCTCCATGTGCAATGACATGAAATACAATACGTTCATCAAAATGCTTATAAAATTTCTTACCAACGGTAAGTTTTGTCAGTGTTTTGATCGTATGAACCAGTTCTTCATGACAGTAGATTGTCAGAGTGCCATCATAAGTTCCCTTGTTCATAGAAGTAGCGATCATACGGATCATCCAGACCATTCCTAAAATATGATCATTATGAGCATGTGTCACAAAAATATTATGAATGCTTTCAAGAGTGATTCCAGCTTTGTCAAGCTGAGATAGAATTCCATTTCCGCCGCCGGCATCGACAAGGAAGTATTCTTCACCTTTTTGCATGGCATAACAAGTATTATAGCAATGAATGGCCTGCGCATTTCCAGTTCCTAAAACGATCAGTCGTTCCATAAAAATCTCCTTTATATATCATCATAAGTGTATAAAATCATCGTATCTTTCTGCATTATATTACATTTTTATGAAGATGGGAAATTCCTTTTTACGATTCTTGATATTTCCTGTCAGTCAGCTATAATAAGGATAGTGTATACATGGAGAAAGGCGAAGGAAAAGACGATGCTTAAGATACAATACAGAGATGCAAAAGATGGAGGAATCGAAGTTCTTCGTTGTTTCAGCAAAGAAGATCAAGTAGAGATTCCTTCGGAAATTGAAGGAAAAAGAGTTACGAAGATTGGTGATTATGCATTTTCTGCGCATAAACGAAAAGAAGACGAAGCAAAAGAGATTATGATCGGCGAAGACTTTTTGGGCAGTGAAGATGAACCGATGTTTTGTGGGGAGGCAGTAAAAGAAGTTTATCTGCCACCGGATACTGTGGAAATAGGGAAATATGCATTTTATGGATGTGTAAATCTGACAACACTTGGGTTTTCAGATTCTCTTTTAAGAACAGGAACAGGAATTTTTACAGGATGCAAGCTGCAAAAGATCTACTATGATGTTTATGAGGATAAAAAAAGTGCTTTAAGAGATGTTGTAAGAGATACTCGTTTTCCATTGCAGGTAAATATCCGCTATAAAGAAGAAAAACAAAGCCGTTTATTTTATCCAGAGTATTATGAAGAAGCTGTGGAAAATACACCAGCAAGAATTGTGGAGACACATTTTCATGGAACGGGATATCAATATCGCCAAAGTTTTTTGCGAGGAGAGATCGACTATCGTAAATATGATGATATTTTTCCAGTGGCAGCAGTTCAGGAAGACCTGGATATTGTATGGGAGATATTAGCTGGGCGTATGTTGATGCCATACGGGGTATCAGATTTTGCATGGATGCAATACGAGGGCTATGTAAAGCAGAACCAATGTGAGATGATGAATTATTTAAAAGAAGAAGATCAGATGCCATTTATCAATTTGATGGCTGAGAAGAATTATTTCAGTAAAGAAGGAATCGAAGCAGCGATCGACTGGGCATCCAGAAAGCAGAAAACAGAACTTTTAAGTATTTTGATGAACGAACAACATAAGAGATTTCCAAAGAAAAAGAAAACATTTGAATTATAGATAAGATAAAGGGAAATGAATAATGGAAGAAAATATCAATGAGCGTCTCAGTGAACTTGGAACAAAGATCCTTGCGACGACAAGAAATGAATTATATATCCATATGCGTTTTTTAGATGTGGCATTAAGCAGTTTTGCTTATGTGATTGATCCTTCTGTAAATGGTGTTGGAACGGATGGAATGTGTATATTTTATCATCCAGGAGCTTTAGGAGGCATGTACAGGCAAAACAGAGTCCGGATGAATCGTGCATATCTTCATATGGTGCTTCACTGCATTTTACATCATGTGACAAGAAGAAAAGGAAGAGATAAGACTCTATGGAATATTTCTTGTGATATCGCAGTCGAATCAATTATTGATCACTGGCATTTAAAATGTATCCATATGGTGCAAACAAGGCTGCGCAAAGACATTTACGGGCAGCTTGAGAGGAACCTCAAAGTATTGACAGCCGAGGGGATTTATCGACAGTTGGTTTCTTTTGCATTAGAAGAGAAGAAAATAAAAGAACTGCAGATGGAATTTCGGGTAGATGACCACCAGTATTGGCCAGAAGATCCCAAACAGGATCTTCATCAGGAAGTAGAAAATAAATGGAAGAATATCAGTGAAAAAACGGAAACAGATATGGAGACATTCTCCAGTGAAGAGTCACAACAGGCAGGGGATCTGATCGGACAGGTACAGGTAGAAAATAGAGACCGTTATGATTATCGTGAATTTTTAAGAAAATTTTCGGTTTTAAGAGAAGAAGTCAGTGTGGATCCAGATTCGTTTGACTATATATTTTACAGTTATGGGCTTTCTATGTATGGAAATATGCCATTGATCGAGCCGCAGGAGTGGAAGGAAGTAAAGAAAGTTGAAGACTTTGCCATCGTGATCGATACATCAATGTCATGTTCTGGTGATCTGGTAAAGAAATTTCTGGAAGAAACATATGGTGTGTTAACGGAAGCAGAGAGCTTTTTTCATAAGGTAAATATTCATATCATTCAGTGTGATGAGATGGTACAAAACGACCAGAAGATCACAGATGAAAAAGAATTAAAAGAATATATGGAACATTTGGAACTGATCGGAGAAGGTGGGACAGATTTCCGGCCAGCATTTGAATATGTGAATCATCTGATCGAACAGGGTGAATTTTATCATCTGAAGGGATTGATCTATTTCACAGATGGAAAAGGAATCTATCCAAAGAAGAAACCACCATATCAGACAGCATTTATTTTTATGCAGGAAGAATACGAAGATGTGGATGTACCGCCATGGGCAGTTAAATTGATCGTCGATGCCGAAGATCTTGATGAAGGAGAAGAAGAACATGAATATTAAAAGAGCAAAACAGGAAATCAAGGATTCCATTGAAGCTTATCTTACAAAGGATAATTATGGAGAATATAAAATACCATCCATCAGACAGCGTCCGATCCTTTTGATGGGACCTCCAGGAATTGGAAAAACACAGATCATGGAACAGATCGCAAGAGAATGTGAGATCGGATTGGTAGCTTATACGATCACGCACCACACAAGACAGAGTGCGATCGGTTTGCCATTTATCAGAGAAAAAGAATATAGTGGACAAACATATTCTGTTACGGAATATACGATGAGTGAGATCATAGCATCTGTTTATGAAAAGATTGAACAGACTGGAAATAAAGAAGGTATTTTATTTATTGATGAGATCAACTGTGTATCTGAGACATTGGCACCAACAATGCTTCAGTTTTTGCAGTGTAAGATGTTCGGAAATCAGAAAGTACCAGATGGCTGGATCATCGTAGCGGCAGGAAATCCACCAGAATACAATAAATCTGTCAGAGATTTTGACGTAGTTACCTTGGACCGTATGAAGAAGATTGATGTGGAAGCAGACTATGAAGTGTGGAAAGAATACGCATATCAGGCAGGAATCCACCCAGCAATCCTTGCATATCTTGAAATCCGTAAAGAATATTTCTATCGTATGGAAACAACAGTTGATGGAAAGGCGTTTGTTACAGCCAGAGGATGGGAAGATCTGTCTCAGTTATTAAAAGTTTACGAAGAACTTGGAAAAGATATTGACAGAGAAGTGGTATTTCAGTACTTACAGCACCTGAAGATCGCCAAAGACTTTGCCAACTATTATGAATTATATAAGAAATACAAAGAAGACTATGGAATCGAGCGTATTTTAAAAGGACAATGGAATCAGGAAACGATCGGTAGATTAAAATTCGCAGCATTTGATGAGAAATTAAGTGTTGTCGGATTGTTAAATGGAAAATTGTCCGAAATGTTTGCTGAATCTTATCGACAGGATGCTTATGTTACGGAATTATTTGGCTGGCTAAAACAACTTAAAACAGGCAAGACATTAAGTCAGGTAGTCAAAGAAATCCATGAGGACTTCGACGAAAAGAAAAAGACAGAGAAACTTGGAAAAGCACAGGAACATATGTTGCTTGATGTGATCAAGACTCTGGAGTCATACGAACAGATCAGCAAAGCTGAACATTTAGAAGCAGAAGCAGAATTTGAACGTGTGAGAGAAGAATTCAAGAAAGAACCAGCAAAATTAGAACAGCAGATAGAGAATACAACCAAAGCACTAGACAATGCATTTGACTTCATGGAAGAAGCCTTTGGACAAAGTCAGGAAATGGTTGTATTTGTGACAGAACTGAATGTTAATTATTACAGTGTCTGGTTTATTAAGGAAAATGGATGTGATAAGTATTATCAATATAATAAAGGGCTTTTGTTTGATGAACAGCAAGCGGAGATAATGGCAGAGATGGATGAACTGGAGAGAAAATTTTAACATAAAAAGATCAATCACAGTTATCCATTCTTCTAAGTTCAGGTAGCACAGTACAAAGCATCGTAACGAAGCAAAAGCCTCCACCGATCACATTAGAAACAGGTTCCGCAAGGAATACCCCGGAAGTTCCCATGTGCAATACATAAGGCATAAAATAAGTTAATGGAATAACAATAAATACCTTACGAAGCAATGAGAAAAAGATCGCATGTTTCTTTTTGTTTAGAGATTTAAATACTGTCTGTCCAATATACTGCAGATCCATAAAGATAAAAGCAGCAAAATACTGATTCAATGCAGGAACGGAATCTTTTACAAGTGAAGGATCAGAGCTGAATACACGGATCAATGCACCAGGAGCAAAAATGATAACACTCCACATAACGGCTGTATAGCATAGGATCATAGCAGACATAACGATCATAGCCTTTCTTACACGAGCTGGACGTCTGGCACCATAGTTATAACTCAAGATCGGAGAACCGCCTTCATTCATGGCATAAATCGGGGTTTCCACAAGTTGTCGTACACTTGATACGATCGTCATGACAGAGATATAAATATCTCCGCCAGTCACAGAAAGTACATTGTTGCAAACAATACTTACCAGACCGTTAGTTAACTGCATGATAAATCCGGCAGTTCCAAGGCTGATGATATTCTTTGCATATCCTAAACTTTCTGACAGCTCATTTTTATGAAGAAAACGTACCTTTAATTCTGCTTTTTTTGTAAGGAAAAATAATACAAAAGAAGCAGAAAGACATTGTGAGATCACAGTTGCGATCGCAGCACCCCGAACGCCAAACCCTAATGCAAAAATAAAGAATGGGTCAAGCAGTAAGTTGGCAACGGCACCGATCGCAACAGAAAACATTCCGATGGTTGAATATCCTTGTGCATTAATAAATGGATTCATTCCAATGGCGATCATAGATGGCAGTGTACCGATCAGATAGATCATCATATATGGAAAAGCATAAACGAGAGCATCCTTGGAAGCCCCGAATAATATCAAAAGCGGGCGTGCAAATAAAAGCCCAATGAGCATCAATACGACAGCACTAAAACAAACCATAGTAAATGATGTATTCATGATATGGACAGCCTGTTTATTTTTCTTTTGCCCTCGGCTGATCGAAAATAAAGGAGCTCCGCCACTTCCAAATAAGTTAGCAAATGCAGTAATGATCACAACCAGCGGAAAGCACAGTCCAACAGCACCAAGTGCAGCTGTTCCGATATGCGGGATTCGTGCGATATAAATACGGTCAACAATGTTATATAATAAGTTTAAGATCTGAGCAACAAGCATAGGAAGTGCAGCTGCAAAGATATTTTGGGTTACAGACCCATTTTCAAAATCAATTCGTTTCATTTTTAAGATCATCTCTTTCCAGTTTCTTTATATTTTTATTTATCATGGCATCGTTTCATTTATTCTATTATAATACAAATTGAAAGAAAATCTATATGGGTAAAGGAGTAGGTATAGTATATGAAAATCGAATATAATGAAAAAGAAATCGCAGCAATGGCAGAATTCCACAAAGGAAACAGAGCAGAAGGTTTAAGATTACAAGAAGAATTCGCATCAGAATTTCGAAAAGAATATGCAGACAAAGACCACTGCCCATGTCAAAAAGCCTGTAGATATCATGGAAATTGCAAAGAATGTGTGGCAATTCACAGAGCCCATCAGGAACACGTTCCAAACTGCATGCGCCCGATGATCAATAAGAAATTAAAAATTTTGTCAGAATTAACGGAACATACATTGGCAAATGAGATTGAGACACCGAAAGAGGTTTTGCGGAAGGAATTTCAAAAGTAGATTTATAAGGAATGCAAAGGTTACAAGGAAGTTATCCAGTGATCTAAATCTTTTATACGGCAAGAAAGTATTGATTTTTCTCGATGAATATGCAGATAAGCCAGCCATGATCATAGAATAAAAAAATTTATTAAGAAAAAAATACCTATTATAGAATTTAAATAATGGTGCAATTTTTGCACCTTCGAATTGACGAAGTGCAAAAATTGCACTATTATAAATTAAGAGGTGCAATTATGATGGGTGAGTTAAAAAAAATGAGAACTGAAAAAAAGATGACACAACAACAAGTTGCTGATTTGGTAGGAATATCTTTACGTTCTTATAAATCATATGAGAATGATGAGAAAAAACAAGGAAGTTTGAAATACAAATATATATTAGAAAAACTTTCAGAAATAAATCCAATAGACGAAGAACATGGAATTATTGATATAGAATATATAACTGAAAAATGCGGAAATGTATTTCAAAAATATGATGTAAATTTTTGTTATCTTTTTGGATCTTACGCTAAATCGAAAGCAAAGCCAACCAGTGATGTGGATCTGTTAATTTCAGCAAATGTAAAAGGACTAAAATTTTATGGATTAGTCGAAGAAATTAGAGAAGCACTACACAAAAAAGTAGATGTTTTAGAAATTAATCAATTAAAAGATAATTTAGAATTAACACAA
>OODN01001031.1_pt1 | contig 11554 bp, 9 predicted proteins | sample 1671651 | NCBI WGS metagenome assembly OODN01 (sample SAMN06348178, study PRJEB24527) | human gut metagenome | biome: human gut; feature: ankylosing spondylitis patient; material: feces | host: Homo sapiens | place: China | collected 2015-10 | reverse complement strand
CACGGTCAATGCACGGTTTTTGCACGGTCGGCTTTTTCGTGGGAATCCTCTGCATAGGCTGGAATTGCTTTGAAATGCGTGGTAAATTTTGCATCAGGTCAGCAGTGCCAGACGGAGCTGCGCCTTTACCTCTGGGTCGGCGTTCTTCAGAAGTTCCAGCAGAGCAGTCATAGAGATGGTTGGTTCGCCTGCGGCGGGTACAGCCTGTGGGCTGGGGGTGTCGGGCTTGGCATAGAAGCCGCTTTCAAACTTCTTGCCCAGCTCCACACGGGAGGACTGCTGGATATGGGCGTAGGTGTTCACCAGCATATCTGCCGTTGCGTGTCCAGTAGTTCCCTGCACCGCCTTCACATCGCCGCCGGAGATCATCAGCTGATAGGTCGCACTGGAATGACGCAGACCGTGGAATACGATACGTGGGAACTCCGGGTGTGCGTCCTGCCATTTCAGGAACTTCTTGCGGATGAGCACAGGCTCCACCGCCAGGCCGTTGGGCAGACGGAACAGCATTCCGCTGTCGTGGTAGCGTGTCGGGTCCTTCCTCTCGTCTGCTGCCAGTTGATTCAGCCACTTCTTCAATTCCTCTTTCAGTGCGGAGGTCATGAAGATGGTGCGGCAGGAAGATGCCGTTTTGGTACTTTTCAGGATGAGGGAAGTGGTGCTGCGTTCCAGCTTGTCCGGGAATACCTTGATGATGCAGCCATCGTCTACTTGTTTCAGGGCTTCTTTTCGCACCCGCTGCATGGACTTGTTGATACGGAACGTTCCGATGCCATCCGCAGCATCAAAGTCGATATCCTCTGGGGTCAGACCCACGATCTCGCCCTCTCGCAGTGCGCCCACCAGCGTGAGGTGCACCGCCAGATGCAGGATGGGATCCTCCATGCTGTCCAGTGCCGTTCGCATCTCCTCTACCGTCCAGATGGTGCGCTCCTGTGTGGACTTCTTGGGACTGTCCACGGGAACAGGGCTTTTGACAAGGATGCCCCATTCCACGGCATACTGGAACGCAGTACCCAGTAGCCGATGCACCTCATGGATTGTGGTGCCGGAAAGGAACCGCTGCTTTTGCTTTTCGGTGAGCTCCTGCTTCTTTCCCTCGATATACGAACCGCAGGGCGTTTTGCTCAGGGTCGTGTAGAGGTTCTCCATGTGGTAGGGCTTGAGCTTCTGCATCTCCATGCTGCCGATATAGGGGATAATCAGGTTCTGGATGGTAGATAGATTGGATTCGTAGGTCTTGGGTGCCCACTTGTGTTTGCTGCATTGCTTGGGCAGCCAGTCCATGAGGAACTCTGCCACCGTCACCGAGGACGGAATCAGGAATGTGCCAGCGGCCAGTTCATGTTCGATCTGCTTCTTTCGGTTCGTTGCCTCCTCTTTGGTGGGAAAGCTCTCCCATTTGTCGCAGCTCTTGCCGTGCTCGTCCTGATAGGTGTAGCGGACACTGTAAGAGCTGCCGCGTTTCGTGATATATGCCATAGATTTGCCTCCTTATCAAGCTGCCCGGTGGAGCCACATATCGAAGCTGTCCTTCGGGATGCGGATGCTTCCGCCTGCCCGCAGGACACGGAACTCGGTGGTGCTGTTGCACAGGTTATAGGCAGAGCGCAGGCTGATGGCCAGCATTCGTGCGATCTCTTCCACCGTGTACACCAGCTTCGTGGTTGCTGGGCTGTCAGTCGGAGACTTGACGGCATTGGTTTGAGTGACCACCTCCATTGTAGCCGGATCAGAGTCCGACTGCAAGAACTTTTTCGTATAATCTAAAGATTTCACATTCTCGTACATTTTATTACACATAAGCATTGCTCCTTACTTATCGTGGCGCATCGCAGGCTCCTGCGTGCGGTTCTCATAAAAACGAATGACCTCCGGCGGAATGCTGTCCAGCGTTTTCAGGGCAGCTTCATAGTCCTGCCGCAGCTTGGCATCCTCCAGACGCTTCAAGACGCTCCCTTCCTTCGCTTTGTCCAGCGAGGCAGAGAGCGTCTTGTTTTTCTTTTTCAGTTGTCTGTTTTCGATAGCCGTCTCCGTAAAAGCGACCTGATAGCGGTTCAGCTCGGTGCGCATTTTGGACACTGCCGGGATATAGCTGTCCAGCACCTTGCTGATCTCCGCCGCACGGCTCTTGCCGTTGAAGGGGGTGATGCCCACCAGCAGAGCATCCAGCTGCTCCTTCTGCTTGGTCAGTTGGGTCATCTCCTTGAAGATGCGGGGCGGGATGTGCTCCAGTCCGGTCTGGCTGGCACTTTCGCCACGCTCCAGCTCCGGGTACTGCTTGACCATGTGCTGCCAGAACTCGTCCTGCCACTTCACAAGATTCTTGCGGTTGCCGACGATTTCCTTGGCGCTCAACCGTCCATCAGCAGTCAGCGGCACAAAGCAGAGGTGCAGGTGGGGCGTTTTCTCGTCCATGTGGACAACAGCCGAGATGAAGGTTTTGGAATCCTGCTTGCTTCTCAGGAACTCCAAGGCGTACTCGAAATACGCCTTGATCTCGCTGCGCGACTTGCCCTTGAAAAACTCCGGGCTGGCGGTGACAAGAGCCTCCACCACCCGCACGCTGTCCTTGCGGACACGGCAGTGGGCGGCAGCTATCATGCGGTCGGCTTCTTCCCGGTACCTGCCCTGCGGCTGCACCAGATGGAGGTTGTAGCGGCTCCGGCTCACATCAATATCCGGGTTGCTGGCGTACTGCTCCTTGGTGCGCTCGTTGTGGGCTTCGATGGGGCTGATTGCTGGCCCCTTGTACTTTTTGAACCTTAAAATGCCGTATTGGGCTTTCATAGACCACGCTCCTTCTTGGGGTGTACAAAAAATCTGTACGGACTTCAAATAACCTGTACGGTCTGTACGGCATACAGAAACGCAAAATATAAACGATAACACGTTTTAATTTGCTTCGATTCGCCGTACAGGTGCGTACAAGTACAGACCGTACAGGTTGTACGAACTTCTTCCGTAAAAAAATGCACTTTTTACGGACAGGGGTGGACAAGCGGCTCGATGCCCACAAAGCCACGCACCCTGCGGCCACCGGGCAGGTAGATGTTGTTGGTGGCTTCAAGGTTATAGCGGCGGTCATTCTGGCGCAGCTCTGCGCTGAAGCGGATGGCCGATACGCTGTGGCAGGCGTTGTCCTCGCACCACTGCTTGTAAATGTCGTAGAACTCCTTGGAACTGATGGAGTAGTCCGCCTTGAAACGGAAGTAGCCCTCGGACTCCATGAAGTCGATGACATTGTTGCTGCTGCGCTTGATGGTGTCCACATTGGCAGCGGCACGTTCGCTGACGGTAAAGCGGAAGTTGTTCTGCACCAGCCGGTGTAGCCCTTCCAGACACCACAGCAGAATGCCCTCCAACTCGGCGCACATCTTCTCGACCAGAAATGGGTCGTCCGTGCGGTCGGCGGGCTTGTCCTTGGTGGTCAGGATGAGCTGGCGACGGAAGAAGCCGTCCGAATGGTCATACAGCGAGGTCAGCGCACCGTTGCCGAAGCAGAGAAACCGGGCGTAAATGTCCCGCTGGTAGCTCTGGACGCCCTTGCGCTCCAAGTCCAGCTTGGCTTCGGCAGTGACAATCGTTTTGATATAGTTGGTCTTGGGCAGGGCGTTCATGTCCATGTCGTCATCGATCATCAGCAAGCGGCGCTCCAGATCGGCACGGGCAAAGCGGTTGTTCTCCACCTTCTGGACGCTGCCATTGCTGGCGGCATCTCCCATGAGCCGCTTCAGCACCAGCCCAATGCGAGACTTGCCCTCGCCGCCCTTGCCAACAATGAGCATCATCTTCTGACCTTTGGTGCTGGGGATCAGGCAGTAGCCCAGATATTCCTGCAAGGTAGGAATGTCGGCATCGTCCAGCAGTTCGTGCAGGAAGGTCAGCCAGCGGTCAGGGGTGGGGGCTTTTGGGGCATACTTCACAGGCAGGCGGTTCTGGCAGAACAGGCGGCTCTCCTGAAAGGTGCCGTCCGGCAGATGGTACACGCCGTTCTGGAGGTGGATGCAGTCCTGTTCGATGGGGAACGGGTCGGAAAAGGCCAGCAGTTTGATGGTCTCCAGAATGTTGGTGACCTTTTTGGACAGGCCGGAGGTGACATATTCCTCGATGTTCTCCAAGATGCGCTGCTTGATCTCGCTCTCGTCCTCCACCGGGCCGTCCAGCGTGTACAGCGTTCCGTTGACGCATTTCAGCGGCCACTGTTCCAGAAAGGCACGGCCAAACTGGACTTCATCGATCTTCTTGCCGTTGTACCAGTCCGGCCATAAGGGGTTGCGGGAAATGTTTTTCTTCATAGGGTGGTTCTCCTTTAGAAAAGTGAAGTGGTGGGTCTCACCGTGAGACCCACCACTTCAGGTGAATAAATTATCAGGCGCACTTTGCCAGAGAAAGGCGGTCGGTGCGCTCCTCCAGCATCAGCAGGAATGACCCGGACAGCAGCCGTGCAGCGGCATCGGCCTTCTGCTGGGGCGTTCCGAATGCAACGCAGTCCGTCAAGTGCTCGATGGTCTCGGTCGCGTGGAGGGCTTCTTCAAACCGTGGGTCATGCGGCTCCTCCGGGGTGGCAGGCTTATAACGCTCTCGCCAGTCATGCAGCAGGTCAAGATAATCGGTCAGTACCCGCAGGCAGTAGGCGATGTCTGCCCACTGCTCATCTGTCAGGCCACGCTTGGGCGGCAGCAGGGCGATGGCATTGGCGGGCGGCTTGTCCGGGTCAAGCCCGAAGTCGTGTATCAGCTTCTCGGCGGCTTGCCGGGGGTTCAGGTCGAACAGTTTGGCGGTGAGGTCGATGGCATCTCCGTTGGCCCCACAGCCAAAACAGTAATAATAGGTGTCGTTCAGCTTCATGCTGGGGTCGCTGTCAGAATGGAACGGACAGCACACCATGCCATGGCGGTCGGGCTCCATGCCGTACATCTCTCCCACCTGCCGAACGGTGATGGCGGACTTGATCTTTTGATATAAACTCAAAATTTCTCCTTTGCTCAAAGGTTCTGGCACGGATCGATTTGATCCCTGCCACGTTCAAAATCACCGGTGTCCCCCAAATGGGAACTTCGGTGAAGCCGGTCTCCCTTGCTGCCTCCCGACAGGAAATCTTTTTGGACTCTGTGTCGGCCCTATGCAGGGCGCTCGCTCCCCCGATGGGAGGTCTTGGCGGTCTGGGCAGTTCGGACGGTCATTCTGTTCTCAAGGTCCTGGTATGAAAGATATTTCAGAGGGCTTTCGCGGGAAGCCCTTAATATGTTCGCTGCTGGAGAGTTATATGTTTTCCTTCTGCCTATAAGATAGCACCTCTATGGTCGCTGTGCCGTATATCCATAATGTCGGAAAACAGGTGCAGAAACTGCAAAATTCCACGCTTATGGACAGGAACCGCCGGAAGTGGTATACTGTGCAAAAAACATCGGAGGTGCGACCATGAACATCAAGCTGACACTGGGAGAACGGCTCAAAGACCTGCGTGTGGAGCGGAATCTGAAGCTGGAAACGCTGGCAGAGCAGACGGGTCTGTCCAAATCGGCACTGTCGAAATATGAGAGCGACGATGTGACCGACCTCAGCATTTACGCCGTGACAACGCTGGCTGAGTTCTATGGCGTGACCACGGATTACCTGCTGGGTGTGACGGAAAACAAAAAACGCCCAGATGCAGTCCTTTCGGACTTGCATCTGAGCGATGGCGCAGTGGACGTATTAAGGAATGGGAATTTCAATCATCGGCTGCTGTGTGAACTTTTGGAACATCCCGATTTTTCCCGGTGGATGACCGACCTTGAGATCTGTGTGGACGGTCTGGTCAGTGACCGCATCCGGGATATGAATGCCATGGTGGAAGCCACCCGGCAGGAACTGGAAAAGCGATACCATGCCGATGCAGAGGACCTGACCATGCGGACGCTGAAGGCGGCGCAGATCAACGAGGACGAATATTTCGGGCAGATCCTCTATGATGAGCTGGCGGCGATCCTGAAGCAGATCAAAGCGGCACATGGGACCGATAAGACCACGTCGGACGGCGCAGCGGTCGAGCAAGCGAGGAAGCAGCTTGAAAATGCACAGAAGTTTGAAGGTTCTCCGTTGGAAAAGAAGATGAATGTCCTGATGGGACAGATCGGCATCGACTATTCCAAGCTGACGAAAGAAGAACAGATGACCTTGCTGCGAGTGTTCAATAAATCCTCTATGTTAAAGCACCGCACAAAGGCCGGGATGCGGGGCAAATACAGACGCTGATTATTTACCTTGCGGCTTATAGGGAAAAACGCTGCTGCGGCAGGAAGGAGAACGTACACCATTGGTTCCTCTGCAAGCCTGCGCTGGGTGGGCAGAAACCATTAGCTGCCATCCCCATCCGCGCATCCTTCTGCCGCAGAATAGGTGCTTGCCGGAGCTGCTCGCAGTCCCTTTTCCGCGTCAGCCGGAACCAAGGTGTAACACACTAGACTTTGCAAGCAAAGTCGTATGCCACGAAACCCCGGCACGGTTTCTTTGGATTCTTCCGGCTATTGCGTTGCTTCCCGGTTTCAGACAATAGAAGATGCGGGCGTCAACTCGTACACATGATCGAACTGGGCTTTACGTTCGTCGCTCAGGTGATGGCTAATCAGGATCAGGGTCAGGTCAGGGTTGGACAGCAGGCTCTTCTCCACGATGTCGGCGTTCTTCTGGTCCAGGGCGCTGGTGCCCTCATCCACCAGCAGGATGCTGCGGTTATGGATCAGAGCACGGGCGATGGCCACGCGCTGCTTCTGGCCGCCCGAGAGGGCGTTGCCTTCCTCGCCCACCGGCGTATCCAGACCCTTGGGCATATTGGCAAGGTCGCCTGCCAGGGCGCTGTCACGCAGTGCCTTTTCCATCTGCTCGTCGGTAAAGTGCTCACCCAGGGTAATGTTCTCACGGATGGTGGTATTGAACAGGAACACATTCTGTTCGATGTAGCTCATTTTCTGCTGGAGCTGCTCGGGCGTGTAATCCCGCACGTCTCTCTCGTCATAAAGGACCTTGCCCTGGTAGCCGGGCAGCCAGCCCAGAAGAATCTTCAGCAGGGTGCTCTTGCCGCAGCCGGAGGGACCGGTGAGGGCGTATTTGCCGCCTTTCTTGAATTCCGCGTTCATGTGGACCAGGATCGGCTTCTTTTCATCGTAGCCGAAAGAGACATCCTTGACCGTAATGCCTTCCTGCAGGGTAGGCAGACCGAAATCAGGAAGCTGCGCCTCGCCGGCATGGATGGTAATCTTATCGAAATAGGGCTTGCTGGCCGAGAAGGACACTGCAAGTTTGGACACCTGGTTCAGTCCATTATACACGCCGGCGCAGATGGTACCGGTGCCCATAAAGGTGGCCAGAGGAATCATATCATTGAGGATCAGGACACCCAGCAGGATGACAACGGCCACTTGGCAGACGGCGCTGACATAGGCCAGACCACAGCCGATGCCGTCCTTGTTGATGGTCAGTTTGTACTTGGCCTGCTCCATGCTGTCGCTGGCTGCATCGACTCCGCTGGTAAACCGTTCATCCTTGCCAAAGAAGCGAAGCACATCGTAACCTGCCAGCAGATCCTTGATTTTACTGACGCTGTCAGCCTGGCTGGCGGCACAGGCTGTGCCAACGGTTCCCAACCGTTTGCTGAACAGACGAGGAACGAAGATCATAACCAATGCGATGACCAGAGAAATCACCAGAAGCAGCCAATGAATGGATGCCAGTGCAACGATGCCGAACACCACCTGTGCCGCAGAACCCATGATGGTGAAAAACGGAGTCCAGGCCATCTGCTCAATCTGGTTCACGTCGTTGGTAAACTGGGAGAGGTACTCGCCGCTCTCCTGCTTATGATACTCCTGATGGGTCTTGTGCAACAGGCCCGCTGCCATATCCCGGCGCAGAGCGTTGTTCATCCGGCGCACGGCCCGGCCCTGGAAGAAGGTCTCTGCAATCAGGCAAAGGACCACGGCCAGCCAGGTCAGCAGAAGAAGAATGATCCGAATGGTGAAAGCCCGCAGATCACCGTCCAGCAGTCCCTGGGTGATCTGAATCTGTACCAGACTGGTGCAGACCTGCAAACCATAGGCAACAACCATACAGATGGAGGCCGCTGTAACAGTGGGCCAGCACTTTTTGAGATAATACTTCATGATTTCCACCTCTTCTGTGATCGTTCCATCTGTCTCTATGAACAGTGGATTGTGTGCTTTGCTCTTTCTGATTCAAATTGTAGCACACAGGATGAGGAATAAACATATCGTTTTGCGTTAGTTAACTGATTACACACATTCTGATTTTCTATAGAGGCAAACTGTCTTTCCATCAATAATTTCAGACTTTTTGCACTGCATATTCATGCAGCGCAAAACATTCCGGCAGCTACGACACTCGGGCTTCAGATCAGAAAAGCTCCACCGGCAGTTAACCTCCGGGTCGATCACAATACCTTTTTCGGGATCAACCCAACCTAACTGGTTTTGCGGGTGGTCAAGCGCCACAGTGCATTTGCCAATTTTTCCATTGGCCCGGAATACCATGCTATGTGGATAGGAAGCGTAGCACACCTGTGCAAGGGCTCCGTTTCTGTGGTTATGACACGACATCCCGATCTTATCCAGATATGCAACATGTTTTGCTACCAACACATCTTTTGTATCCTGATGAAGGATGGATAGACTGTGGACGCCTTCACCACCCCAGTCACCAACAGCACGAACAAGTACGGCGAGGCGTTTGTCATGCCCAAACAGACGGTACAGATAATCATACCAACTGTAGTCCTCATCGTCGGCCAGAATATTGTGGCGCAGCGTGATATGAAAGGAATACTCTGCCGGCGGCAACTTGGAAAGAGAGGCCAGATTGTTAATGATGGTCTGCAGGGTTCCTTTGCCGGATACATGGGGCCGAGTCTTGTCGTGATTCCAACCATCAATTGTAATTTGATAGCTGGTGATCCCTGCCTGATAGAACTGCCGAAATAGCTTGTCATTCAGCAGATAACCATTGGTGGTCATATTGGCAGCATAGTGAAAGCCATACTGTTTCTGCAGATTTTGCACAATGTTGGACACTTCCAGCACAGTGTCTTTGCAAAGAGTAGGTTCACCTCCAAACCATGCAAGTATGACCTGTTTATAGCGCGGCGCTTGTGCAGTTATATACTCCTCAATTCGGTCCAGTGTGTCACGAGTCATACTGACCGCATGGTGATCTTCATAGCAATATGGGCAGCGGAAATTGCAGCCTTCCGTCGGCATCAATGTTACCATGAAGATATTATCCAGCAAAGATCTCACCTGGTGCAGCGCATGGTCCAGTTCTTCCTCGGTTACCAGAAGCTCTTGCTCATGCAGATAGCGTGTCAACGGCGTATTCAGTTCCGCACAGCCGCCGCAACGGGTGAGATTGATGAACTCCTTCTGCAGGCCATGATCGGTCAGCCGGACGGTATTGCGATACAATTCTGATGTAATATAAATAGCATCTTCTTCCGTGCGATAGGTCACATAGCTGGGTACTGTATACATATTAGCTCCTCTTTATCTATATAAAAATCCTGATTACAGGATAATTGTTCGAAATAAGGGGCCCGGAACAATCCGAACCCCTTATTAAAGTGGTAATTAACCCTGTTAGCAGAAGATATTAATGTCGATATTGCAATCAACCTGTTCTTCAATGGGCTTCTTCTCAGCGAGGACTTCCATGATTTGTTTCTTCTTTCTTTAAGATTTATCAGCTTGGAACCTCTGATTGTGCAAGTCCCTTGCTGTGACTGTATTGTAGCACAGATAGTTGTTAAGGAACATATCGCATCATGTTAATTAAAAATAACACAAAACGATATGTTTTAGAACGCGTAGTGTCATCGTACTAGGGAACCTCTGATTTAATCAAAGTTACCATCCCGCTGCCGGATATGGTATAATGTCCTTAGAATATTGATATTGGTTGACACACAGTGCCAGCTTTAAACTACAGGAGCGCGGCAGCTATAATGAGGAGGGACTCAGCAATGAAAAATGTCTTTCTGGGAGAATACATTAAACAGCGACGGCTGGATCTAGGTTTGACGCAGGAGCAGCTCTGCGATGGAATCTGTGAGCCTGTGACTCTTTCCCGGCTGGAAAATGGGAAACAGACCCCCAGCCGCAACCGGATCAATGCCCTTTTGCAGCGTCTGGGCCTGCCGGATGACCGCTATTTTGCTCTGCTGAGTAAAAATGAACTGGAGATGGAAGCTCTTAAGAAAGAAATTGTTGCCTGCAATGTGACCGAAAAGGTGCCGGAGGGCTTTGAGAAGCTCGCACAATTTGAAAAGCTGGCAGATCCGGATGATCAAATTGCGCAGCAATTTGCCCTGCGTTCAAGGGTACTTCTGGGACGCTTAGATGGACGCTACACGCCGCTGGAACAAATCGATCTGCTAATGCAGGCAATTCAGCTGACTGTGCCCCGCTTTGACCTAGAGAGTATAGAAAGTTTCCTTTATACAAGAGATGAAATCACAATTATCAATCAGATTGGGCTTGCTTACTCTGATGCTGGCCAAAATAAAAAAGCAGCTGAAATCTACTATCAGCTGCTTAAGTATGTGCGTAAGCATTTTAAGGAAACCATAACATCTATAGGGGTGTTGCCTTTGGTCCTTTATAATTATGCTCGGGTACTGGATTTGTGCGGTCGCTATGAGGAAGGAGCTGCACTCGCTAAAGAAGGACGAGAAGCCTGTATTCAATATGGACATTACCAAGTATTGCCCCGATGTCTGGAAATTGAAGCGGAATGCCGACATTTTATGGGCGATGACGAAATCAGCAAAGAATTGTACTACCAATCGTATTATCTCTGCAAAGTCATTGGATATCAAATCGGGTTAGAGGTTGTCAAAAAAGAAGCGAAAGAATACTTGAACATCGATTTTATGAGTTAACCCATGTCTCCAACGCCCGGCATAGCATCACATGGCTGGATAGAAGGTCTGTCCGGATTCTCAGGCTGATCAGAACCGTCAGGCTGTTCCGTTTCGGTCACACCAGGCTGCGGCGTGGGCAAGTCTTCAGGCTCAGCGGCAAAGCAGGGGACAGCCAGTAGACTGGTGGCCAGAACAATAGAGGTAATCAGGGTAAAGATACGTTTCATCATTTGTTTTTCCTTTCGTTTTATGTTGTTTTCTTGTTGGCAAAAGGATACCACTACAAGGCCATACAGACCATATCGTGCTGTGTTGCTTTTTTCTAACACAAAACGACGGGTTATACTGAGAATGAGGTCAGATGCTTTCCAATCGGCTTGTGATGCAGCAAGTACTAAAAATAAGAGAATGGCCACCCAAACCAATGCCGTCAAGTCGTTGTCGGATGAAGTGGATTTTAGTTTGTCTGGGAGTAAGTGCACGGTTTCTGCACGGTTTTTGCACGGTTTCAAAACGTGCAAAGGGTGCAAATCGTTGCAAAATCGGACAAAGGGTGCAGAAATTACCGGGTAAAAAATCACATTGCTTTGATTAAAAATAACGATGACTCGAAACTTCCATAAATTGAGACGAACCGGCGGC
>OODN01001023.1_pt1 | contig 11690 bp, 13 predicted proteins | sample 1671651 | NCBI WGS metagenome assembly OODN01 (sample SAMN06348178, study PRJEB24527) | human gut metagenome | biome: human gut; feature: ankylosing spondylitis patient; material: feces | host: Homo sapiens | place: China | collected 2015-10 | reverse complement strand
AAATCATTGACATTGAAACCTGGTGCAATTCGCTACCAAGAAAAATATTGGCATATCATACACCAGATGAAATCTTTGAAAGAGAATTGGATCATATCTATCAAGCAGCTTAAGTGTTCAATTTATTATTGCAATTTACGAAAATATAATTTTCCCTTTTTTTGGTATAATAATCTGCAATATTTTGGAAAAGATGACTGAAATGATAAAAGTGTGTGTCAGAGAGATGACATGCTTGCTTTTATTAACAAAAGGGTAAAAAATGTATAGTGAAAGTAAAATGAAAATTTACTTAGAAAAATATCCTTTTATGACTTCTAAATTCATAAGTAGTATTAGGAAGGATTTAGGTGCAATAAACTTAATGGATATTAGAATCACTAATACAAAAAATAATCTAGTAGCAGCCTTATTAACTTGTTTAGAAGAAAAAAGCCTTCGTGAATTAAAAGTAAAAGACATCATTAAAGTTTCAGGCGTAAGTACCAGAACTTTTTATCAATATTACTCAGACGTTAATAGTTTGGTTAACGACGTCGAAGATGACTTTATCGCTGGTTATACTGAGAGCGTTAGAAAAGACAGAGATATTTTGGATCGTATTGATTTAACTAAGCCAGTGCAAGAGCAACTGGAATCAGTATTGAATTCAACCAAGAACATCATTTCATTTTGTTTTGACCGTAAAAGAGAAATTCAAATTTTGTTGTCAGAGAATGGCGATATTGGTTTTTATAATAAAATCTTTAAAGCAAGTTGCGATGAATTTATGCAGCGTGTTGACACTATGGCCGGGAATCCTCAGTTAAAGCTCACCGAAAAGGAACGGACCCTCATGACAATTAATGTCCAAGTCTTCGTTCACAGTATGATTGGGCTGGTTGAAGTTTTGTTAAATTATGGCGATATTCTTTCACTATATGATGTGCGTCAAAGTATTATGGCATTCTTACACCAGTCTCCGGTAGAATTGATGAGCAGCATGGTTCCTAATAAAGAAGAAAAAACAGAGCAATAAAAAATCCTGTTGGTGTAAAAACCAACAGGTATTTTCTTATCTTCATTAAATTAGTTACGGTCGTTGCCCATGCCAAAGATTTGAAGCAAGAACAAGAAGATGTTAATGAAGTCTAAGTAAAGTTGTAAAGCACCCAATACAGCAAGGCCGTTAGTAGGAACTTGGCTGCCGTAGTTGTTGTAGATGCTCTTCATCTTTTGTGCATCATAAGCGGTCAAGCCAGTGAAGATTATAACACCGATGATTGAGAATACGAATGAAGCAACTGAGTTGCGCAAGAAAATATTAACAATCATAGCTACAAGCAAACCAATCAAAGCAGCGCCCATGTAAGAACCTAAGTTGTTTAAATCTCTCTTAGTAAATGTACCGAAGATGGCCATTGCACCAAAGACAGCAGCTGAAGAAAGGAATGCCGTACTGATTTGAGCGCCAGTGTAGAAACCAGCTAAAAGTGCAAATTCAAATCCGTAGATGACAGCCAGAATCATTAACATTACAAAGCCAGCAACTGGATTTCTTGTAGCTCTGAAGCTGATCCCCATTGATAAACCAAGAGGTACGATCAGAATAATCCACATCAATGCAGTTGGCATTTGCATCACAGCTGCTCTGAAAACAGTCATGGTCAAAAATGCGGTGATAGCTGATACAAGAACAGCTAAGCCCATGTAGCCATACATCTTGGAAAGAAAACCATTAACTTCTGAGACGTCGTGAACTTGGCGACGTTCAGGACTTGAAAAGTTCATGTTGTCCATATATATGTCACTCTTTCTATTTAATTGTCTTATCTATTTTAACGTATTTGTTTAAAAATTATAAATTTTTTGGACCTTTGGGCAAATACTTAACACTTTCTTGAAGATCTTGCTATCGTTGAAATAAGGAAGTGATTTTTATGGATAAGAAATATACTGATATTAAAGTGCGCGGCGAGCGTAGCGACCATCCTGATAAGAGTTATGCGGCAGATGAAGTGAGAAAATTATTCTTTACAGAAAATGCTAAAAAGAAATATGACATTTTAACTGGTTCGCAAAAGACCTTTATTGATAGGGAACTTGATGATTTGAGATTGAGTCGAAGCAGTTCGGTAAGCCACAAAGATAATTCTGAATTGCAACAAGAAATTGTTTTTGAAGAGCAAAATAATCAGGTGATTGTGACAGATATTTTGTATGATGATTATCGTAATTCAAAAGAATATAAAAAAAGCGCAAGTTCGCATGTATGATATGAATAATTAAAAGGCCTGCAAAATTAATTGCAGACCCTTTTTAATATCTAGTTATATCCAATTATTTGTCTTTCTTAGCCAATTTTAAGCCGATGCCTGTAACACCACTAAAGATTGAGAAGACAGGTGATAACAAGCTGAAGAAGACGAATGGCAAGAATTGAAGCACAGGTACACCCAATGCAGATGCAGCGAATGAACCGGCAACGCCCCAAGGAATCAAGTAGTTGATAACACTACCACCATCTTCAAGTACACGACTAAGTGCTAATGGTGAAAGACCGATTTTATCGAAGGCTGGCTTGAATGCACGACCAGGTAAAATTACTGATAAGTATTGTTCACCAACGAAGAGGTTGATACAAATACCTGAAAGAATAGTTACGGTGATTAAACGACCAGGTTTGTTCAGATGCTTAACGAGTGGTTCCATCGCACTTTGCACGATGTTGAACTTCATGAGCATCCCGCCAAGTGACAAAGTTGAAATGATGAGCGCTACAGTAGCCATCATGCTGGAAATACCACCACGGGTAAGCAATGCGTTAACTGAAGCATCGCTAGTTTGGGCAACGAAACCGTTCATGATCAAGTTGTTCAATGATTGAGCAGATTCATGAGGACTTTGGATAAAGATCATGACCACAGTAATTGCAATGTTCATGAACAAGGTAGGAATTGCAGGGATCTTACGCCAAGCACAGATCAACATAAGAACGATTGGCAAAAGTGCCCACCATGAAATGGTGAAGTTGTTTTGTAAAACTTGTGAGGTACGTTCAATCTTGGTTGGGTCCATATGGCCGCTGTTACCCAAGATCCAGAACAGAATAAGTGATACGACGAATGAAGGAATAGTGGACCACATCATGTTCTTGATGTGTGAGAAAAGTTCACTTTCGGCAACGGCTGATGACAAGTTGGTTGAGTCTGACAAAGGAGACATTTTATCGCCGAATACCGCACCGGAGATGATCGCACCGGCAACTAAGGCAGGGTTGGCACCCATACTTGAACCGATACCAAACAAGGCAATCCCGACAGTTGAGATGGTGGTAAAACCACTACCGATGGCGACACCAACGATTGAACAAACGATGAAGACCGATGGTACGAAGAAACTACCACTGATCATGTTAAAACCAAGAACCATGATGGAAGGGATGATTCCGGCTTTGATCCAAACACCAATTAAGGCACCGATCAACATGAAGATGAAGATAGGAATGATCGCAACGCCGATACCTTCTTTAATCCCGTTTTGAACGTCTTGCCAACTAAAGCCGCGCAATCTTGCCCCAAAGGTAAGAAGTAGTACAGTGAACAAAACTGGCACTTCTGGGGACAAACCAAATTTAATTACGGAAACGCCCAAGATAGCTAGTAGAACTATCAGAATGATAATTGATTCTGCAAAAGAGACCTTCTTTTTTTCCATATTTCTATTCCTCCAAATAAAAAAAGCCCCGCTGACCTAAGTCAACGGGACGACGATAGCCGTGGTACCACCCACTCTTTCAAGTCTAAGTACTTGAATCTCTATCAGATGGTAACGGTTCTGAATATTTCCGAGCAATAAAAATTACGATGTAATTCGTCTAGCTTCGCCTGTCTGGTTCGCACCTACCACCAGTTCTCTGAACGCTGAGCGAAGCAGCTACTGTTTTCGTTAATTATTGAAAACTATGATAGCAATATTAAAAATGTATGTCAATACTTTTCATGAAAAATAATTTTCAAGACACAAAACTAGTCAAGTATTATAATGATTACAGTATTGATTTATTAAAAAGGTTGAAGATAATACATGAAGAAAAACCAAATTGTTGACTTAGAGATTACCGACCTCTCATACGAAGCAATGGGGGTTGCTCACTATGAAGGTTTGACAGTCTTCGTTACTAACGCTCTTCCAGGTGAAATCGTTAGTGCAAAAATTTTAAAGGTCAAAAAGAACTTTGCTTTTGCCAAAATCGAAAAAATTAAGAAAGAGAGCCCAGATCGAGTAAAGATCAAGCTTAACCAATGGGTGCAAACTGGCTTGGCATCTTTGGCACATATCAAATATGACAAGCAACTTGAATTTAAGCGTAATCAAGTAGTTAACTTGCTTAAAAAGGCGCACTTAGATGACATTGAAGTAGGGCAAACTTTGCCAAGTCCTGAACAAACAGGCTACCGTAACAAGGCACAAGTGCCAGTGCGTGAAATCAATGGTCAGCTCGAGATCGGCTTTTTCAGACGTCATTCACACGACTTAGTGCCACTGACTAATTTCTTTACTACTGATCCTGAAATCGACCGTGTGCTTGTTGCTGTACGTGATATTTTACGTAAATATAGAGTGCCTGCTTATGATGAAATCAATCATAAAGGTGAAGTACGCTATCTTGATGTGCGTAGAAGTAAGGCAACTGGCGAGATCATGGTCATTTTGGTCTGCTTGCACAATGACTTCCCACAACTTTTGGGCGTTGCTGCTGAAGTGAGCCAAATTCCTGGTGTTACTGGCTTGATTTTGAACCACAACCCTAAGAAGACCAACGTAATTTTGGGTAAGAAGGACTACTTGGTCTTTGGTAACGATCAAATTACTGATCAAATTGGTGATTTGAAATTCAGAATTTCACCACAAAGTTTCTTCCAAATCAATTCATTGCAAACACCACGCTTGTACGATTTGGCTATTAAGAAGGCTGATTTGAAGCCAAGCGACGTTGTGATTGATGCTTATTCAGGTATTGGGACAATCGGCTTGAGTGTGGCTAAGCACGTGAAGGCGGTCCGCGGAATCGAAGTTGTACGGGATGCCATTAAAGATGCCAAGGATAATGCTAAGTTGAACGACATCGATAACGCTAAGTATTACTTGGGTAAGGCCGAAGAAATTATGCCACGTTGGGCTAAGCAAGGTCTTAAGACCGATGTTGTTTTCGTTGACCCACCTAGAAAAGGTTTAACGCCTGAATTTATTGATGCGACTGCGAAGACTGGTCCTGAAAAGGTTATTTATATTTCATGTAACCCTGCAACAATGGTCCGTGATTTGCAACTGTTCCAAGAACAGGGCTATGAATTTGATCGCATCGATCCTGTTGATATGTTCCCACAGACTCCACATGTTGAAGCCATTACTGTTTTGACAAAGAAGTAAAGTAGAAAAATGATTATTAAACCGTTAATTTCTGAAGACGAAGCAAGACAAACTAGTAAACTTTTTCAAAAATGTTGGCAAGATGTATACAAGGAAATTTTGCCCGCTGAATTTTTAGACAATATTCCAGAAAATGCCTGGGTTAAGAGATTTAATGAGAGCGGCCGTCACAATCTGATTTTTGAAGACGACAAAAATATTGTGCGCGCTGCTGTCAGCTATGGCCGTCCACGTGATACCAGAATGCTTGGTTGCGGCGAATTGATGGCCTTATACGTTGAACCAGATTTTCAAGGTTATAATGTCGGCAAGACCTTGCTTAACGCCGCAGAAAACGAATTGAAGAAGATGGGCTACGGCAAGATTTATTTATGGTGCCTTGATGGTAATGAAAAAGCTCAAGGATTTTATGAACACTTCGGCTGGCGCAACATCGCAACCGAAAGATTCGTTGAAATCGCCGGCAAAGAATACAAATACTTGCTCTACCAAAAGAATTTACATGACTAAAAAGACTGCAGATATTGCTTAAATTGCAATATCTGTATTTTTTTGCAAAAAACACTTGCGCTTTTTCCTCAGTCTAGTATAATAATATCTGTTCGGCTATGGAGGATTACCCAAGTGGCTTAAGGGGACGGTTTTGAAAACCGTTAGGCGGTTCTGCCGCGCGTGGGTTCAAATCCCACATCCTCCTTAATATTATCGCGGGATGGAGCAGTCTGGTAGCTCGTCGGGCTCATAACCCGAAGGTCGTTGGTTCAAATCCAGCTCCCGCAATTTGGTCCATTGGAGCAGTGGTTTATCTCGCCTCCCTGTCACGGAGGAGATCGTGGGTTCAAATCCCACATGGACCGTAATATGGCGGAATTGGTGAAGGGGTTAACACACTGGTTTGTGGATCCAGCATGCGTGGGTTCGAATCCCACATTCCGCCCCATAATGGAGGATTAGCTCAGCTGGGAGAGCATCTGCCTTACAAGCAGGAGGTCACAGGTTCGAGCCCTGTATCCTCCATATTTTTTTACCCAAAAACGTTAGATGATGATTTATCTAGCGTTTTTATTTTGAAGTTGAGAGGGGTTTGAATGAATAAGAAGCAAGTTACGATGGTTACCATCGCGTTGATGCTGGGCAATGTGATGTCTGGACTAGATGGTACGATTATTAACACGGCGATTCCAGTGATTGTTGCATCCCTGCACGGAATCCAATTTATGGGTTGGATTGTCGCTATCTTTTTGCTGGGGATGTCCATTTCCATTCCCATCTGGACCAAGGTAGGGGAAAAGATCACCAATAAACATGCTTTTGAAATCTCACTGGCACTGTTTGTTATCGGTTCTGCCTTGCAAGGTATGGCACCAAATATAATCTTCTTCCTATGTTCTAGATTTATCATGGGTGTTGGTGCCGGTGGTATGGGGTCACTACCTTATATCATCGCTGGTTACGTTTTTAAAAACATTAAGACTAGAACTAAGGTCCTGGGCTATTTAACCGCTAGTTGGAACGGGGCCGCTATTTTAGGGCCACTTATTGGTGGTTGGCTGATCGATGCTTTTTCATGGCACTGGGTCTTCTACATCAATATCCCAATTGGCTTGATTGCATTTTTAATCTGCTTGATCTACTACAAGCCAGTTACGCCAAAGCAAACGCCAGTCTTCGATATTCCAGGCGCAAGTTTATTGGTAATCGGATTGCTTCCATTCTTGATGGGCGTGCAATTAGTCGGTTTGACCGCTAGCTGGATTGTCATTAGTTTGATCATCGTCAGCTTGGTCTTTATCGTATTGTTCTTTATCCGTGAAAATCATGCGCAAAATCCAATTATTCCGGTGTCTTTGTTCAAGAATAAAGATCTAGATGGTGACTTTCTTTTATTTGCCTTCACTTGGGGCGCATTTATCGCCGTTAACACTTATTTGCCAATGTGGGCACAGGCGCTTCTCGGTTTATCAGCACTTCTTGGTGGGATGACCTTGATTCCAAACTCAATTGTGGAAATCATTGCTTCACAAAGCGTGGCTGCAATTCAAGATCACTTGACCAACTTTAAGCTGGTCTTCATCGGTATTTTTGCAATGCTTATTTCTTCGGCAGGCATGTTCTTTGCGGACTTGCACACGCCAATCCAACTTTTGGCTGCTATCGGTGCTTTTTCAGGTATCGGAGTTGGTTTTATCTTCGTTGCCTTGCAATTGAAGGTGCAAATCGACGCTGGACTTAAGAACATGGCCACGGCTACCTCAACTTCATATTTGATTAGAATTTTGGCGCAGACTGTGATGGCCGCTGTGTATGGCGTAATCATGAACTTGAATTTGGCTAGTGGTGTAAGCAGTCATCCAGGCATTACGATGACGATGATGAACAAGTTGAGTGATGCTAAGAGTGCAAAATTGTTGCCACAAAATTTAGTACCAACGATGAGAAACATTTTACATTCAGGTATTAAGGAGATTATGTTGGTATCAGTGATTTTGCTGGTCATTGCACTTGTTTTGAACTTTTACTTCAACTTTGGCAAAAAAAGAAGAAACTGCAATAGTAAATGAAAAAGCTAATTCCGATTGGGATTAGCTTTTTTAGTATAAAGGGGATCACTAAAGCATAATGTGCTTTTTTGCATAGGCCGTCAGTTCTGCTAATGGCGTTGCATAATCCTGCTTTACCCACCAGACCAGCAGCATGTAAATACTGCCAGACTGATAAGCGATAGCATAATTTGGCAAGTTTAAATCCGGGTGATAAACGGTGAAGAGCTTCCTTAAATAGCGCGTTTGCAAGTTAAGCAAACTGCCTTCGAATCCCACATCAAGCAAGGCTTTCATAGTATTTGGATTCTCTTTAAAAAATTAAGTAAACGGTCAACTGCTCAGTCAGCGACTTTAATTTATGCTCGTTAATGTCATCGATAAATTTTTGATACTGATTAGCCCAAAATTGTGCTAATACTGAATCTTTATTTTCATAATTGCGGTAAAAAGAAGTCCGCGAAACATCTGCCTTACGTGTAATCTCAGCAATGGAGATCTCTGCGTAAGGCTTTTTTTGTAGCAATGAAAAAAGAGATTGTTCAATCTGCTGCTGAGTACGTACGCTTTTCATATTCATAGAAATTCATCCCTCTATAAATAAATATTGACAAATGAAAATGCTTACACTATTATTATCATAACTATAAATGGTTACAGGTGTAAGGATTATTTGAAAGAGGTGTTGATCTATGCATTATAGCAATGGTAATTATGAAGCTTTCGTAAACGCAAGTAAGCCAAAAGACGTTGATCAAAAATCAGCATATATCGTTGGTTCAGGTTTGGCCGCACTTGCTAGTGCTGTATTTTTAATCCGTGACGGTCACATGAAGGGTGAGAGAATTCATATCTTTGAAGAATTAGGTCTGCCTGGTGGCTCAATGGACGGTATTTATAATAAACAAAAAGAAAGTTACATCATCCGTGGTGGTCGTGAAATGGAGCCACACTTTGAATGTTTGTGGGACCTATTTAGATCAATTCCATCACCAGAAAACAAAGACGAATCTGTCCTTGATGAATTTTACCGCTTGAACAGAAGAGATCCAAGTTACGCTAAGACTCGTGTCATCGTTAACCGCGGCGAAGCTCTCCCAACAGATGGCCAATTGCTCCTTACTCCAAAGGCTGTCAAAGAAATCGTTGATCTTTGCTTAACTCCAGAAAAAGATTTGCAAAACAAGAAGATTAATGAAGTCTTTGACAAGGAATTCTTCCAATCTAACTTCTGGCTTTACTGGTCAACTATGTTTGCCTTTGAGCCATGGGCAAGTGCAATGGAAATGCGTCGTTACTTGATGCGTTTCGTTCAACACGTTGCTACTCTTAAGAACTTGTCATCACTACGCTTTACTAAGTACAACCAATACGAATCATTGATTTTGCCAATGGTTAAATACTTGAAAGACCGCGGTGTTCAATTCCACTACAACACTGTTGTTGACAACATCTTTGTTAACCGTTCAAACGGTGAAAAGGTTGCTAAACAAATTCTTTTAACCGAAGATGGTGAAGAGAAGAGTATCGATTTAACTCCAAACGACCTTGTCTTTGTAACTAACGGTTCAATTACTGAAAGCACCACTTATGGTGACAATATGCACCCAGCTCCTGCAGAGCATGAATTAGGTGCTAGTTGGCAATTATGGAAGAACTTGGCTGCCCAAGACGAAAGCTTCGGTCACCCAGATGTCTTCTGCAAGGATATTCCAAAGGCTAACTGGAGAATATCAGCTACGATTACCTTCAAGAACAATGACATTGTTCCATACATTGAAGCAGTTAACAAGAAGGATCCCCACAGTGGTTCAATCGTAACTAGTGGTCCAACTACCATCAAGGATTCTAACTGGCTGCTTGGTTACTCAATCAGTCGTCAGCCACACTTCAAGGCACAAAAGCCAAATGAATTAATCGTATGGCTTTATGGTTTGTTCTCAGACACCAAGGGTAACTATGTTGGCAAGACAATGCCTGACTGTAACGGTATTGAATTATGTGAAGAATGGCTTTACCACATGGGTGTTCCAGAAGATAAGATTCCTGAAATGGCTGAAGCTGCAACAACTATTCCAGCACACATGCCATACATCACTTCATACTTCATGCCTAGAGCATTAGGTGACAGACCAAAGGTTGTCCCAGATCATTCTAAGAACTTGGCCTTCATTGGTAACTTTGCTGAGACTCCAAGAGACACTGTCTTCACCACTGAATACTCTGTCAGAACTGCCATGGAAGCTGTTTATACCTTGCTTGATATTGATCGTGGTGTGCCAGAAGTATTCGCATCCGCATTCGATGTCAGAATGCTCATGAACGCAATGTACTACTTGAACGATCAAAAGAAGCTTGAGGACCTTGATTTGCCAATGGGTGAGAAGTTGGCAATTAAGGGGATGCTCAAGAAGGTTAAAGGCACCTACGTAGAAGAATTGCTTAAGAAGTACAAGTTGATTTAAATGAAAATTATATAACATAGATAAAAAGAACAGGTCGAATGATCTGTTCTTTTTGCTTGCTATCGTATTTTTTTGATAAAATATGTGTGTAAAAATATTATATTTTTTAGTTTAATAGAAAAGAAGGATACTATTTTAGATTCTAAGCCCGCCCGATGGGGCACAAAAGCATATCGTGACGCTAAGCAGTTGTACATGAAGGCATTCCCAGCATGGGAAAGATTCTCAATGTTTTCACTCTTAGCAATGTCACTTCACCGTAACGTTAAGTTTCACGCAATTTATGATGATGGCAATTTCTGCGGCATTACTTATTATGCTGAAAATGACAACACCGTCTACCTGACTTATTTAGCAGTTAGTGAGAAGTTGCGCGGACAAGGATATGGCTCCAAGATTCTGACTATGCTGGAAGATAACTTCCCAGATAAGCAAATCGTGATCGATATTGAACCGGTAACTAAGAAGGTAAAAAATTACAAGCAACGTGTTAGTCGGCTGAAGTTCTACGAGAGAAATGGTTTCCATAGAACAGACCAGAAGTTGAAGGATCCAGATGGAGAATTTGAAGCTTTGACGACTGGTGAAAGATTAGATAAAAATAGTTTCATTAAAACTTTACGTCAAATGAGCTTTGGCTTTTATCAAGCTAGGGTCGAAAAATAAAAAGGGAAGCACTGCTGTCGCTAATGCAAGCAGTGCTTTCTTGTTAGGTTTATGTTGTTTTGCCAAAATTAACTTGTGAGGTGAAAGATATGGAATTTAGTGATCAAATTAAACAACTGAGAAAGGAAAACAACCTGTCACAATCTCAGTTTGCGGAGAAGTTGCATATCACAAGACAGGCAGTGTCAAACTGGGAAAACAACCGTAATTTGCCCGACTTGGAAATGTTGATTGAGATCAACTGTGTCTTTCATGTCTCATTAGATCAGTTAATTTTAGGAGACGACAATATGAACAAGATGACGCAAAAATTGATTAAAGATACAGACGAAAATCGCAAGGCTAAGTACAACATGATTACGGCTTTAGTCGGCGGATTTTTAATGGCTCTCGGCTTTATTTTCTTCTTTATCAAGGCTAATTCAGTGGAATACGTTGATAAGCAAGGCTTTTTACATGAAAACTTCTATTTGATTCCGGTGGGCTATTTATTCCTCTTTGCGGGAATTATAGTTCTTATTGCCGGGGGAATAGTTTACTTGAGAAATAAACGGCTCTATAATTTTTCCTGTTGATGACTTATCTATATGATAAGCTGTTAACGGGA
>OODN01001018.1_pt1 | contig 11734 bp, 16 predicted proteins | sample 1671651 | NCBI WGS metagenome assembly OODN01 (sample SAMN06348178, study PRJEB24527) | human gut metagenome | biome: human gut; feature: ankylosing spondylitis patient; material: feces | host: Homo sapiens | place: China | collected 2015-10 | reverse complement strand
TCAAGCAATACATTTCTTCATAGCCTAACTGTTGCACTTAATTTGACAATTCAGGTTTTTAATATACTCCAATTTAATTGCAATAAACTTTAAATAGTCAAATTTGAAGAATTAATGTTTCTCAAATTTATACATACTAATATATTTAATAGTATCAAAACACAATAACATCGTGCTTGGCACAAACTACTTCGTCAGGGAAACATTAGGCAAAGCATGTCGCATCGAGCAACCTGTCTGGATAACGCTGCCTGTGAAACAGTCTTTAGTAAACTGAAAGCAGAAATTGGTCCTGATACCAGTTATCGCAATCAAGAAGAATTAAGCCAAGCAATTAATGAATGGATTCACTTTTATAACGAACGCCGTATTCAGACAAAACTAGGCAACCAAACTCCACTTCAATATGAGCAGAATCTAGTTGCCTAGAAAAATATTTATTCAATTTTAAAGCAAGAACATACAGGTTCCAACTTTAAGGGTACACGTCAAACCGCAACCGTTTTTTCAACCTTAGGCACTTAAATTTTTTCCGTTGGCGGCACCAGCACAAACCGCTGGTGGTGATCACGCCCCTGCTCCAGGGCGGCGTGTACTTCCGCAGCGGCCGCAAACGGCTGGCAATTGAGGTCGTCTTCGAGTAACGCACCCGCGGCAAACTGCTGATTTAACCACTTTGCCGCCCGCGCTAGTTGGTCGTCGGTAGCGTGGCTGATGACGAAGCCGCTAATTTGCTTTTGGGCCATGTAAAACTGGCGGACGTCGAAGGTAAAATGATTATCCGCCGGCGCCGTGATCAGCGTGACCTGGCCGCCCTGATTGAGCGCCGCCAAGTTAGCCTGCAATGGCACCTTACCGGACGTATCAATGATGTGATCAAACTGCCGGTCGCACTGGGACGCCACCGGTTCGTGGTAATCCAACGTTAACTCGCTTCCCAATTGCCGACAGCGGTCAAAGTCGCGCGCTGCGGAAGTCGTCGTCACGACCGCCCCTAACTGGTGCGCTAGCTGAATAAACTTACGGCCGACGTTCCCGGCCGCCCCCTCGATTAGGATGGCCTGCCCGCGGGTTAGTTGCATGACGTCTTGCAACACAATCGCGGCCGTCGCGGCCGAATGGACCGCCGCCACCAGTTGGCGGGCGTCCACACCGCATGGCACCGGATAAAGCCGGTCGGCAGCAACCGCCCGTCGTAACCGGCAGAGTTGGTCCAAACCAAATCACCGACCGCAAAGTTAGTCACGCCGGCCGCCACCCGCAGTACCGTGCCGACCAAATCACGGCCGACAACGTGCGGCGTGGCCAGTGCCGTTTGAAACGCCCCACTACGAACAAAGGTATCGACGTGGTCGACCGCCACGGCCTGCACCCGGACCAGTACCTGATTGGCCCGTAGTTGCGGTTCGTCAATTTCCCGCAATCGTAACGCTTCCGGCCCACCGAGTTGCTCAAAAGTCACTGCCTGCATCTAAAAAAACTCCTCTCATCATTTTAATTATATCTGTCCTTAATTTTAACGAAACTGGGCGAACGCAAAGGTGGCTCGGTTTTCCAAATCTTCTAATTATCGTCACTGAACCAATATTTCCACTAAAAAAGTCGGTAACTACTTGCCGACTCCCGTCCCCTATTTCACTTCCACAAACTTACTCGTTGCGTCGTCGTACTTTGCTAAGATATCATTCTTTTTATCGTAGCGATAAGTATCAACTAGCTTATCGCTGTCTTCATCGTATAACTTGATTTCGGTCACGTTATCCCACGGCTGACTTTCAACGTACGTGTAGTCGTCGGCGTCCCGGTCTTCTTTGTTAGCCATGACGGAAACCGCGGTCGCTGCGTCCTTTGAGAGCACGCTTAGCGCTTTTCCCGTATGGTGTTGGTTCGAATCTTCCGTGTCGTCACTATCATTTTCATCCACATCGTCGGTTGAAGTTGTCGTGGTGGTTGTAAGTAGTTTGACGGCCTTGCCCACGTTGGCTTGCCCCATCAAATCAACCTGCTTTTTGGCCGAGCCGGTACTACCTTCAAGTTTAAACGTGTAGGACCCCGGCATCAACGGCCCTGCCTGGTAGCTTTCGTGATCGTACTTCGTCGTACTCAGCTTGACATCGTTGGCGGTAATCGCTGCACCCCTTCTAAAGGGTAACACAAAAGTTAGACAAAATTGAATATTTTTAAACTGCTAAGGCATGTTCCCTGTATTCGCAGGGAGTCATGCCTTTTGTTTTCTGTGATATTCGTCGATTGTTAAACCAATCGACGTAATTCTTTGTGATTTCCTTGAATTCTCCAATATCTTTACACTGTGGAAATCCATTAAGACATTCTGTTTTAAGAAGATGAAAGAAGCTTTCAATTGGCGCATTATCAAGACAGTTTCCCTTACGAGACATGCTTTGTATAAATTTTTTTTCAGAGAGTTTATATTGTAACTGGTCGACATGATACTCAAAAAGCCTTACCATCGCAATCGGTAAGGCTTCTTTTTTCTTCAATCGTAATTCTAAGAAACTACCAGCTTAATTTTTTGACGAACCTCATCTAATAAATCAGGCGGTAATTGTTCAATATATTCCCATTTTCTTCTGCTAAAATCAAAGGATTTTAGCTGCTCTACATATATTGTTCCATCACTTTTTGTCCGTGAATCTAAATGAACATGAAGCGGATAGCTTTCACCATTAAACGAGCCATGAGAAATTGGTACTACCCACACAAAGGGTGAAGTTTTCATTAGTATATCATTGCTGACTACTACTGCCGGTCTACGCTTTTGAATTTTGGCACCCGTAGATGGATCAAAATTAATATAGATAATATTTCCACTTGTAGGAATTTTTACCATAATTCTTCCCCCACTGGCTTGGCATTATCCCAATCTTTTAGATCGTCTGGCGTTTGATATTTTCCATGCCAATTTTTAAAAAGCTCTTCCATTGTGTCAGGGACTTTTTTACTTGGAGACAAAATCAAAGTACCGTTTTTCCCTTTTTTGAAACGAAACTCAGTTCCAGGCTTCACGTTAAATGACTTAGGAATAGTTACTACTGTAGCATTTCCTTGAATTCTAGCTTTAACTAAACTCATATAATCAGCCCCCTGTCCTTTTTCATTATTATATCATAGGTAATTACAAAAGTAATTATTTTGACTTAAGTAAATACTACTTTTGATCTCTATTCTTCATAAGAATCAAAAGCAAAATATCTTTTTTAACTAAGATAAAGAAAAAAATTTAAAAATAAAGTAAGCCGTAAAAGTGTTTAACTCTTACGGCTCAACTACTAAGCCAAGCGCAGGTAACAGTGGTAGCCAAGTAACTAAGCCTAATACTGGCAGTCAAGGTTCAACTACTAAGCCAAGCGTAGGTGACAGTGGTAGTCAAGTAACTAAGCCTAATACTGGTAATCAAAGCTCAACTACTAAGCCAAGCGCAGGTAACAGTGGTAGCCAAGTAAGTAAACCTAATACTGGCAATCAAGGTCAAGAAACACAGCCTTCACAACCAGCTTACAGTAAGAACTACGTTAAATTACCAGCAGGTTACCTTGAAGCTGTAAAGAACGCAAATTGTGAAAAGACTAGTGTTCCAGATTCATTAATTATTAAAGGTACAGAAGAAAATATTTTTCATTCTGAATCTAAGGCTGATGATGACATGAAGATTAACAGTGAAAGACTTACTCCAGCACAAGAATTGGAAATTAATGATTTTGCCCTTCGCTTGATTAATAATGTACGTTTACAAAATAATCAAAGTCCGTGGTACTATACTCAAGAATCACAACATGTTGCTAATCGTGTAGCCTATCTTTACGAACAAGATGGTAAAGGATTATCAACTTGGCATGACGATAAAGCTTTAAACCAAGTTGATAGTGAATTTGGTATTCATACTGCCGAATTAATGGGTGGCGATAATGTTAACTACAAGGAAGACTACTTGCATACTATGACTGACTTGAAGCATGCTGTTTACAATGATGTAGTTGGAATGCTCTTTAGTACAGTTGAACTTCGTCACGCCCAAATCATGTTGACTTACAACTCTATTGACCACCCAGAAACTACTTACTTTGGTTTGTCAGTTTCATGGCAAGAACGTAACAAGGATGGTCATCAAGAACACTCAGACCACTTCATTATTTACTAATCCACTTCTAATAAGCATAAAAAATCTAGTTAGTTTTTTGCTAACTAGATTTTTTATGTTTCTGTGACCTTATTTGATTAATTATTAATAGCTTTAATAAACTTGTTCTTAGAATTGCGATCTCAGCATCCCTATATTAGATATTTACGATTTATGCGAGTTAAAGTACAAATTTTATAATTTCTATAAAAAGACGGACTGTTTTTACAAGTTCTAAGTCTAGAGAAACCTGTCTAAGTGCTTCACCGCCTAGCAGAACTCTATCAATGGCAGCAAGCTTGAAATCAGCAGTATATTTCTGTTGAGGGCGATCCAGAATATCTTCACCATGTTTTTAAATCAAGCCCACCAAATACTGGATTCCTTCACGCCCCATCCCATATTTCCGGCTAAGGTAGGTGCCTCTTCTGTAATCATTTACTCATTCGTGGTAGATAGCAAGTTTGATTTCTTTAGTGTATTTAGTCATGAAAATAACCCCCAAAATTAGAACACTAATTTCGGGGGTCATATCATTTAAGGGGCTTTTTTATCTATAAAATAAAGTTTAGAAAAGTCTCTATCGTGCCATTTTCATACATGATGTATAGTCCAAGTGGAATGAATACTAAGGGCACAATGATTCGCTCGTATTTTTCAATTGTCTCGGATATTAACGGAATAGAGGATAGCACCCGACTAAGCTCGCAAAAGATAATTACGCCGATTGCAAACACAAGCAACGCCACGAGGGTCTGTGCCCAATCTAACGAAGCAAAATAAGGTATATAGATACTTAAATTATCTCCGCCAGACGCAATTGTCAGCAATGTAACTGTCCAAAACAGTTGATTTGCCTTACTTTGTTCTAATCTTTCAATAATTTCTTCTTCCTCTTCCTCTTCTTCTTCCTCACCTTCTCCAACAATTGCAAAGCGAATCCCTAAATAGATAGGGATTAAACCAAGCAATCCAACCATCCATGCTTCAGGCACGAAATTGACGACATAAGCAGCAACTAAACTCACCCCTACAAGTAAGCCCGTGCCTAGATATTGCCCCGCATAAATATGCCATTTCTGTTTATTCTGTGATAGCTGTGCAAATAAAATAATCAAAACAATTAAATAATCTATACTGGTGGAAATATAAACACCAATAGCAGATATGATTGTCTGTCCCATAAAAACCTCCTGTATTAGTCAGTAATAAATCAGCAGATTTTAGGGGAGCACAGACACATTAATTTAGCTATCGCTAGTGGGTAATGCCGGACGTAAGAACGCATTTTATCCTCCTCAAAACGTAGTTACAAAATAGTTTCTAACTGGAATTCGGTGATTACTTCCAAGTAAAGTGTGGGCTCTACGAGGTAGTAGCGTTCTCCCTTCCTACTGGGAGAACTGCTATTTTTCTGCGCCTATTATCCGGCTAGAAAAACCTCCGACGGGCTATTGCATAGCGAGCGCATCTCATGCAGAACTCTACCCGAGCGGGGCAAGCTAGTGTTAGCTTAACCACAAAAAAATGAATTCAACTATTAGAATGCATTTTTTCAATCGATCTTCAGCAATAGGCTGAAGAATATAAGGGAAAGCAGGGTCACTCATATCAACAATAACCTTATCTAACGTTTTCATAATCATTTCTCCGAACCTCTAAGATTTTGTTGTTTCTGCCAATTTGACTTGAAATACAAGCTCCGCAACTACTTTGATGAAAACAATGAAGAGGACATCTTCGACTATATTCCGCCACAAAAGACCAACCAAATCTTCACGCCTAAAAAAGTAGTAAAGCACATGGTTGATTACTTAGAAAAGGAAAATCCTAACGTCTTTGATGATCCTAATGCTACATTTGCTGATTTATACATGAAATCTGGTTTGTATATCACTGAAATTGTTAAAAGATTGTACGCGAACCCTGTCATGAAGCAGTTTTACCCTGATGATCGTGAACGGATTCTTCATATTATTAATCACCAAGTATACGGCTTAGCTCCAACACGAATCATTTATTTAATTGCCACAAATTATATTTTGGGATTCGATAATTCGATCAAAGGTGCACTTGATACAAGCCATGTCAAACAAGCTGATGCAGCAGAAGCTGCTAAAAATGATAAGCTGCAAGAATTAATTGATAAAGAATTCGGTTTAGAATAAATTAATGACGAAGACTATTACTTAAAAAGAGAAGAAAGACCAAACTACCAGCTGGTCTTTCTCCTCTTTTTGTCATCACTTAATTATACGTTTTTTATCTTTTTACCGGTCAATCCCATCGCATTAATTGCCACGATAATTGACGACATCGCCATGGCCACAGCACCAACGGCTGGGTCTAGAGTGATTCCCATAAATGACAACACACCGGCAGCGAGTGGAATTGCGACAATATTGTAGCCTGCTCCCCACCAGAGATTTTGAACCATTTTCCGATTTGTGATTTTAGCCAAATCAAGAAAATGTAAAATATCGCTGGGTTCTGATTTAACTAACACAACATCAGCAGAATCAATGGCAACATCGGTTCCGGCACCAATTGCAATTCCAATATCGGCCGCGGAAAGACTTGGTGCGTCATTTACGCCGTCACCAACCATGATGACGTGATTGCCCTTTGCTTGATAATCAGCAATAATCTTTTGCTTATCATCTGGTAATAGACCTGCATGGAATTCAGTCAATCCTAGTAAGTTAGCAACGTGTTCCGCGGCTTTTGGATTATCACCAGTGAGCATTACAGGGGTAATTCCTCGCCTCTGAAGACCACTAATTAATTCCTTAGCACTCGCTTTGATGGTGTCGCCTTCAGCAACCATTCCTTGAACTTGGGTGCCTTGCAATAGGAAGCTGACGGAATTACCCTTAGCAGCCCATTTATCAGCAGCGGCTTTGTCAAACCTGATCCCTTGCTTCGTTAAATAGTTACCATTAACAATCATATAGTCAGTGCCATCAATATTACCGGAAATACCAACGCCTGGAATATTTTGAGACTTTTCAGCCGCAACGACTTCAATGTCCTTCGCTTGGGCTTCAGCAATGATTGCTTGGGCCAGCGGATGAGTCGAATTATTTTCAAGGGCGGCCAGTCGGCTTAATAACGTTGTTTCGTCAATCCCATCATTTGGAATCAATGCATTTACCGTAAATTTACCTTCTGTTAACGTGCCAGTTTTATCCAAGAGAACGTGGCTAACATGTTGACTTGCTTCAATGGCTTGGCGATTTCGAACTAATAGCCCATTTTGAGCGCCAATCGTAGTAGAACGAGAAACCACTAATGGAATCGCTAATCCTAATGCATGCGGGCAAGCAATCACGAAGACGGTCACCATGATTGTCATTGCAGTCGACAATCCCTGGGGTAACCAGGCAAAGAAAGCAATAATCCCAACACTAAGTGCCGCGTAAAATAGATACTTGGCAACTAAATCAGCTTTATCTTCTGCTTTAGATTTAGCTTGCTGGGCATTTCGAACCATTTTCATTACTTGAGAAAGATAGCCGGAGTCACCAGTACCACTAATTTTAACCGTTAGCGTCCCGTTATTGTTGATTGTACCACCAATGACCTTATCGCCAACGTTCTTGGTAACGGCAGCAGATTCACCGGTTACCAGTGCTTCATTCACGGTCGACTCCCCAGCCGTAATAACACCATCGGCTGGAATACTCTCACCTGAACGCACTTGGAAAGCTTGACCAACTTTTAAATCAGATACTGGCACTTCTTTTGTTTCACCATTATCTGTAACTAGATGGGCCGTCTTAGGCAACAGAGCCGCCATCTTTTGTAATGCATTCCCAGCCCCCATCAATGCATTCATTTCAATCCAGTGTCCTAGAAGCATAATTAAAATCAGGGTTGCAAGTTCGAACGAAAAATCCATTACAGGATTTGCCGGGTTCAAGAAGTTGTTGGCAATAAATGCGTACAAACTGTAGAAATACGAAACGGAAATTCCAAGGGTTACTAGCGTCATCATTTCAGGAGATTTATTCTGAATTTCCGCTTTAGCCCCCTTTAAAAAGGGCATTCCGCCATAAAAGTAAAGTGCCGTATCAAACAAAACGATGATAATGCCAACAATTAGCGGTGAACTGAAACTAAGGATGGAAAAGTTTAAACCCATGATTGGTGCTAACAGTAAAACTGGAATCGCTAAGACAACGGAGACCCAAAATTTAACTTTCAAATTCCCCATATGCATCATTGAGCCACCGTGCATCATCATGTCGGTCCCAGCCATATCCATATCACCGTGATTCATGTTCATTTGGCTGTGATCCGTTTCGGTCATATCGTGATCCATATGACTCATATTTGATTCATTATTTTCCATATTCTTAGCACTCATGCTTTTCATGTTCATATGTTCCTCTTTATTTTCCATGATTATCGACCCTCCTAAAAATAAGTGTGCGTAGCAAAGCGGTTAGAAGCCTAAATATAAGTTCCTTGTGTGGAAATCCCCGGGCTCGGGATTTTTGTGCAGCAATCCTAAAAGTAAACAGAACACCACAGTCTTAACACGTTTGATCACCTGGCAAGCAGTTACACTGAACTTCTTCGGGCGCTGTTTTGGCCTTTTCAGCTAGAATCGCCTGTAAGTTCGCAATATCCGCCCGTGAGAGTTCCCTTGACTGAATAACGCTGGCAATTGTTGAACCAGCCCGCATCGCACACATATGGTCAAACAAATCATCTGCCGCTGCCGCCATTGATTCCTTCTCGCCAACAACCGGCTTATACGTGAATGGTCGACTGCCGCCATGCTGCACAACCGCCTGTTTTTGAATCAACCTGTGAAGTAGCGTTTTGGTTGTTGAAGCTGACCAGCCTTCTAATTCGTTCATAGTATCAATTAGTTTACGACTAGTCGCGTGTCCCATTGTCCAAATTACTTTCATAACCATCCATTCAGAATCGGTGATGGTTACATTCTTTGCATCCTTCAATTGGCTTCCTCCATTAATTGAATTCTAAGTTTACGTTTGTAACCTCCTAACATTTATTAGTTTACAATTGTAGTCACAATAATGCAACCTTTCTGCCAGAAAATACTAGGAATTTTTCACTATAATGAATACTTGCTAGAAAATAGTTCTTTATATCAAGAACTTAAAAGATATTACCGTGGGAAAGATTAACATATTTTGTATTCATAAATTGAAAAGTAGTAACCCGCCCTGAAAATGCTGATCTTTCAAGTTATGAGCCAATTATCCTCGCAAGCTTTATAGATACTAATATAGTTTATAGTATTTAAATCAACACAAAACAATAAAAAAGTTACTAATCAATGTAACTTTTTCATTGTGCTTATGCAATTTTTTCAACGTTATTCATAATTACAACACATAATGCTTGTATCAGCATTTCAACTTCAAAGCTACGTTTAGCAAGCTCAGTAGCAAAATAAGTATGTGCGTTTTTAGCTAATAACAGTAACTTGACTACGGTTAAAGCAAGTTTATCATCAATACTTTCAGCATCAAGTTCTGTTTGAGTAGCATAATAATGTGCATCTGCTACACTTTTCTGTAGTTCTTCATTGTTTTCATCCAGTATTCCTACAAGGAAGTAGCTAATAGCTTCGTGCATTCCAAAAAGTGCTGTCACGGCTTAGAGCAATGGCTCAATAGTGACTTTGAGACAGGTAAGTTGATCAGTTTAGAACGCAAGAAATTACAGGCAGCAGCTAGAGATAGCTTAAAGCGGCGTCATGAAACGCACATTGGAATTCAACATGGAGCGTTAACAACAGAAGTTGCTGGCGGAAGTTATTTAAGTAAATTCAACCGAATGTTAAACCACATAAATTATTAAGGAATTAAGGTCAGACTAATGGTTTTTAGGCTACCGCAAAAACATTGACACTTACACCAAATTTTAATTGATTGCAGTTTTTGGTTTTATTTCATATAATAATAAAAGAAAAGGAGCTAGCAAGTGCAAGTTGCTAACTCCAATCGTAACTCAGGTGACGGTTCGTGCTAACCCTTGTGGTTAGCTTTTTTTATTATCGCATAAGCTTTTGCTAGATTGATGACAAATTTGCCAACTGCGCCTAGCGTTATATTTATTGCAATAGACCAAGCTATCACGCGGCTTTCGCACTCTCCAGTCTATCCAATTTGGCATGACTCATCACCTCCGTAACATCAGGATTTGTGAGGGGTGTGGAGTCAGCACTAAGTTACTAAGCTTTCGCGGTAGCTAACCGTTGCTGAAAGCCTGCTTTAATTCTACTGAATAATTCATGAATATGTCAATTTTACTATGATAGTAGTACAAGTAATAATACATGCATTTTTATCTGTACATGTATCAATATTAAAATCTTGAAAATTGATAAAATATCAAAAAAGCACTAATTCAGCATTATGAACTGAGACCTAAAAATTAGACAGTTTAAAATACAGGATTAATAGAGGCTTGATTCCGATATTCTTTCGGAGTTAAGCCTTTTAATCTGCTCTTTATCCTTTCTTCGTTATAGTATTCGATGTATTCTTCAATGGCTTGAGTTAATTCTTGAAGGTTATGGTATTTGTATTCTTGGTCATAAAACATCTCTGTCTTAAGCAGACCAAGGAGGTTATGGTCCAGTAGCGGACTATGTTTTTGCTAAGGAAAATGTTGACGCCTTTTATCTTGAATTTGACAATGATAGATCTGGCAGTTTTGACCCAATTGTACAAATTCCTAACGACAAACTTGTTGTCTTAGGTTTAGTAACTAGTAAAAAAGCAGAATTAGAAGATCCACAAAAATTAATCGCTAGAATTAAAGAAGTTGCTGAATTCCACCCACTAAATAATCTCGCTTTAAGCACACAGTGTGGCTTTGCCTCAACTGAAGAAGGCAACACGTTGACCGAAGATGACCAATGGAAAAAGATTAAGTTAGTTGTCGACACCGCCAAGCAAGTTTGGGGCTAAATGGCACCTAACTAGTTAAAATCAAGATAAACAGATTTAAACAAAGGAGAAAAATTCATGGGAAAAGTTGAAAGTTTTGAATTAGATCATACTAAAGTTAAAGCACCTTACGTTCGGTTAATCACCGTTGAAGAAGGCCAAAAAGGCGACAAGATCAGCAACTTCGATTTGTGTTTGGTTCAACCTAATAAGAATGCCATTCCTACTGGCGGCTTGCACACAATTGAACACCTTTTAGCCGGTCTTTTACGTGACCGCATCGACGGCTACATTGATTGTTCACCATTTGGCTGTCGGACTGGCTTCCACCTTCTAGTTTGGGGCACGCCATCACCTACTGAAGTTGCCAAGGCGCTTAAGGAATCATTAGAAGAAATTCGCGACAATATTGAATGGGAAGACGTGCCAGGGACAACGATTGAATCTTGTGGTAATTACCGCGACCACTCATTGTTCTCTGCTAAGCAATGGTCAAGAGATATTTTGGCTGAAGGCATTTCTGATGATCCATTTGAAAGACATGTAGTTGAATAAAATTTGAAATTTTGCCTGTATAATCAAAAAGCTGATAATTCATTTTTACGTCCCGGATTTAAAATTGAAGTGCAACACTAAGTGTTAAACAAAAAGGCCATGAAGA
>OODN01001013.1_pt1 | contig 11811 bp, 8 predicted proteins | sample 1671651 | NCBI WGS metagenome assembly OODN01 (sample SAMN06348178, study PRJEB24527) | human gut metagenome | biome: human gut; feature: ankylosing spondylitis patient; material: feces | host: Homo sapiens | place: China | collected 2015-10 | reverse complement strand
TGGCAGGCGAATATTTCGAGATAACAAATTTTTTACAACTTGTGGCTACCTGGAGCCTGCTGATCATTCTTTCATGTGGCGTCGGTTTAATATTCATGGTCGTTGGTAAAACTTTCCCCGAAATGCAAAAGGTTCTGCCGATACTGCTTAAGCCGCTGTATTTCATCTCCTGCATCATGTTCCCTCTACACTCGATTCCGAAGCAATACTGGTCATATCTACTCTGGAATCCATTAGTGCATGTCGTAGAGTTAAGCCGCGAGGCAGTTATGCCTGGCTATATCAGCGAAGGCGTGAGTCTGAACTACCTGGCAATGTTTACTCTGGTCACCCTGTTCATCAGTCTGGCGTTATACCGAACGCGTGAAGAGGCAATGCTGACATCATGATTAAGATTGAGAATTTGACGAAGTCATATCGTACGCCAACGGGGCGACACTATGTGTTTAAGGATTTAAACATCGAAATCCCTTCAGGAAAAAGCGTTGCCTTTATTGGTCGTAATGGTGCGGGTAAATCAACGTTACTGAGAATGATTGGTGGCATTGACCGCCCCGACAGTGGAAAGATCATCACTAATAAAACAGTATCATGGCCAGTCGGCCTTGCAGGTGGATTTCAGGGAAGTTTAACCGGACGCGAAAACGTAAAATTTGTTGCGCGGTTATACGCGAAGCAAGAAGAACTGAAAGAGAAAATTGAGTTTGTTGAAGAATTTGCCGAACTTGGCAAGTACTTCGATATGCCGATTAAAACTTACTCATCAGGTATGCGATCGCGTTTAGGCTTTGGTTTAAGCATGGCATTTAAGTTTGATTATTATATCGTCGATGAAGTAACAGCGGTCGGTGATGCCAGGTTTAAAGAGAAGTGCGCTCAATTGTTTAAAGAAAGGCATAAAGAGTCTAGCTTTTTGATGGTTTCACATAGTTTGAATTCATTGAAAGAGTTTTGTGATGTGGCGATTGTTTTTAAAAATAGCTATATTATTGGTTATTATGAGAATGTTCAAAGTGGTATAGATGAGTATAAAATGTATCAAGCTTTAGATATTGAATGATAATTATATTAAATAATTAACTCTTAGTTCAGGTATTTATATGTTCTGCTTGTCATTCGTTGGTGTTAATAATAAAATTAATATGACAAATAGCATATGTATCTTATGAAATTGAAACGATAAACTTAATGACACAGGTAGAATACAAGTGACATAAGAAATTATGTTGCTGTGGCTGATATAAGTTCTTTTTGTTCATTTATTTTTGTCGCCAAGCATCATGAATAGAAATCCAGATCTCCTAAAATCATAACAAAATTGTTAAGATACCGTTCTCTGAATAACTAGACTAGCTCCCTGAATCTCTAGGCAATCAATATCATTTAAATAACTGATAGTAGTGATACTAGTCTTTTAGACTAGTAGTTGGAGAATAGATAACTGGTGTCTTAGAAGCAGAGAAACGCAGACAGCGTGCCACACAGGAAAATCGCTATTTTTCAGCAGAGCCTTGAACCGAAAATGGCGGTCTTCCTCGTTGCCAGACAACATGGTGTGGCAGGCTGCCAGTTATTCTTTCAGCGTAAGCAATACTAAGAGGGAGGCCTGATTACTGTTGCACTAACAGTGTCATTGCCGGAGATTGTAATCACACTCTATATAATTATATAAACTCTATTGTATTTAGTGTATGAGGAGGATGGACAGTATACTTTGAACTAGGTAATTATGAATTTGATCGTGATCTCGTAATACGTTGCTGTTATTCTTTAATTAATTATCTGCCAATTTATTTTTAGATAGTTACAGGAAATGTTTATGCAAAGAGTGGTTTGATATGGTAAGAGTAATAATTTAGATGAAGATAAATATATCAAACGTACACCCTAGTAGTTATTTTTAATTAAACATATCGTCCATGAGGTGCGGAGTCATTCTAATCAACTTAATGTGTTCTGTTTATTAAGCATTTCCTATAAATAAACGACTATCAATACGTTGATAGTTTTCATTAACATGCAATATTAATTAAAATATTACCCCATGATTGTTGCAAATATGTCATCATACCCACCTCGAAAAAAAGAGTTGGTGCATTCTATACAAAGTTTACATGCTCAAGTAGATAAAATTAATCTTTGCCTGAATGAGTTTGAAGAAATTCCTGAGGAATTAGATGGTTTTTCAAAATTAAATCCAGTTATTCCAGATAAAGATTATAAGGATGTGGGCAAATTTATATTTCCTTGCGCTAAAAATGATATGATCGTACTTACAGATGATGATATTATTTACCCTCCCGATTATGTAGAAAAAATGCTCAATTTTTATAATTCCTTTGCAATATTCAATTGCATTGTTGGGATTCATGGCTGTATATACATAGATGCATTTGATGGAGATCAGTCTAAAAGAAAAGTATTTTCATTTACTCAAGGGCTATTGCGACCGAGAGTTGTAAATCAATTAGGTACAGGGACTGTTTTTCTTAAGGCAGATCAATTACCATCTTTAAAATATATGGATGGTTCTCAACGATTCGTCGATGTTAGATTTTCTCGCTATATGTTAGAGAATGAAATTGGTATGATATGTGTTCCCAGAGAAAAAAACTGGCTAAGAGAGGTCTCATCAGGTTCAATGGAAGGACTTTGGAACACATTTACAAAAAAATGGCCTTTAGACATCATAAAAGAAACACAAGCAATCGCAGGATATTCAAAACTTAACCTCGAATTAGTGTATAATGTGGAAGGGTAAAAACTTACTTTTTTATTCACATTCCTGTATTTTGTGTTGGTTTCTGAAGTTTATAGTATAAATACTTGTTTTAAATAGTTGTACGTTGATATTTTGTTATATACTTATTTAAACCATTTGTTTTATGATTTTGAAAAATATCAGCGTTAGTTTGGTAGAGTTTATAATTAAGATTTTTGTCTAAAAGAAGGTGGTAACGCAATATGTCAATTATTAGGAGGTGCTCTGAGTTATATTGATATTGTTTATTGATGAATGGCTATACCAAATAAATCAGATGTGCTATTGAGATATAGATAGTTTCATTTAGTATTATCACATAACGCCACCTAAATTACATTACAGATTTGAAATATATGTCTGCAATATCACCATTACGATAAACGACAGTGTTTAAAATAAAGTAATCTTGTAGATAATAAAGAGGAAATATGATGAATAAATTAGTGCTAGTCGGACATCCTGGCTCAAAGTATCAGATAGTTGAACATTTTTTGAAAGAAATTGGCATGAACTCACCAAATTATTCTACAAGTAATAAAATTTCCCCAGAATATATCACCGCTTCATTATGTCAATTTTATCAAACACCAGAAGTTAATGATGTAGTAGATGAGAGAGAATTCTCAGCTGTTCAAGTCTCAACCATGTGGGATAGCATGGTTCTTGAACTAATGATGAACAATCTAAATAACAAACTTTGGGGGTGGGCAGATCCATCTATAATATTTTTTCTTGATTTTTGGAAAAATATAGATAAAAGCATAAAATTCATCATGATATATGATCACCCTAAATATAATTTAATGCGTTCAGTAAATAATGCCCCTCTCTCTTTAAATATAAATAATAGTGTAGATAACTGGATTGCATATAATAAAAGATTGCTTGATTTTTTTTTTGGAGAATAAAGAACGATGTGTGTTGATTAATTTTGAGGCGTTTCAAGGCAATAAGAAAAATATTATAAAGCCATTGAGTAATGTTATAAAAATAGATAATCTAATGTCTGCGCATTACAAAAATTCAATATTGTTTGATGTGGTTGAGAATAATGATTATACAAAATCAAATGAAATTGCCCTGCTTGAAAAATATACAGATTTATTTTCTTTAAGTGCAAATGAGACTGAAATTACATTTAATGATACAAAGGTTAGTGAGTACTTAGTATCTGAATTAATAAAAGAAAGAACCGAGGTTCTGAAGCTTTATAATGAGTTACAGGCCTATGCAAACCTACCTTATATAGAAACATCGAAAGATAACGTTTCGGCTGAGGCTGCATTATGGGAGGTAGTCGAAGAGAGAAATTCTATCTTCAATATTGTATCTCATTTGGTGCAAGAGTCAAAAAAGAAGGATGCAGATATTGAATTGACTAAATCTATATTTAAGAAAAGACAATTTTTATTATTGAACAGGATTAATGAGCTAAAAAAAGAAAAGGAAGAGGTAATTAAACTTTCAAAAATAAATCACAACGATGTTGTGAGACAAGAAAAATATCCAGATGATATTGAAAAAAAAATAAATGACATACAGAAATATGAAGAAGAGATAAGCGAAAAAGAATCAAAACTCACTCAGGCAATATCAGAAAAAGAACAGATTTTAAAACAATTGCATAAATATGAAGAAGAGATAAGCGAAAAAGAATCAAAACTCACTCAGGCAATATCAGAAAAAGAACAGATTTTAAAACAATTGCATAAATATGAAGAAGAGATAAGCGAAAAAGAATCAAAATTCACTCAGGCAATATCAGAAAAAGAACAGATTTTAAAACAATTGCATATAGTGCAAGAGCAGTTGGAACACTATTTTATAGAAAATCAGGAAATTAAAAAGAAACTTCCACCTGTGCTATATGGAGCAGCTGAGCAGATAAAACAAGAGTTAGGTTATCGACTTGGTTATATTATAGTCTCGTATTCTAAATCCCTCAAGGGGATTATTACCATGCCATTTGCACTTATCCGTGAGTGTGTTTTTGAAAAAAAACGTAAGAAGAGTTATGGCGTTGATGTGCCACTCTATTTATATGCTGATGCTGATAAGGCTGAAAGAGTTAAGAAACATTTATCTTATCAATTAGGGCAGGCTATTATCTCCAGTGCTAATTCGATATTTGGATTCATTACCCTTCCATTTAAGTTAATTGTTGTTGTTTATAAATATAGGAGAGCTAAAATCAAGGGCTGTTAAAAATGTGAACCCTAATGAGATATATTGCAAATTTTATTTTTCTCTTTGTGGTGTTTTGCTTTCGTTAAAATAGTTAGTTATTTTATTTATATAATATCACGCATTATAATACCAATTTATACTTTTGCAAGTGACCGTATAGATTCGCCACATATTGCAAATTTTGTTCTCTCGTAAAATATTTTCTTCTGGTGTCAGTAATTCGAGCACTTCATGCTGTCTTTTACTGCAGTATAGTACTAGGTTTTCAGCTAGTTTCTGATTAAATATGTTTAGCTCTTTAAAGAGTCTATTTATTTAAATTCAATGAACTGTTCTTTCGGCGTTCGCTTAAAACGTTCAGAGGTGCGTTCTAGGCGTAAAGGGGTAGGTCCATAGGGCTTGCTAGCGGATTCCTGCGGTGCTTTGTCGAAGTTTCCTGGGAACTCTTTCCCGTTATCTGCGATGCCCTGGTTGATATCGATAGGGAATAGCCGGTCTGCACGGCAAAAGAAGAGTTTGATGATATCACAGTTAAGTGACGGCACGGCCTGTGCCAGAGCGTAGTTGCTGTGTTCGTCGATCATGGTAATGACATAACAGCGCAGCTCGCCCATTCTGAGCTCAATAGCATCTATACCAACGAGCTCACTGCTCTTTACCGGGCGATAGCGTTTTGATCTGCGGGTTGGAGGATTGTATTTTTTATGAACAGTGTTTTTCCTTGGGGAGGCAGTCACATCGGTATCAGTCGCATTTTATCGTGTGCGGCCGTGAACATCCTGCCGATGGTTGAAATGCTCGGACAGACCAGGCGGTGCTGTTCACTCCACGGCTTCAAGCAAACAAAAATCTGTTCTTCTAGGTTGGGAAGCTCTATTCTCAGTCGACGTATTTCTTACAGAATTACGAGATGCCATTGCTTTGTGCGATTTACTAGCGGAGCTTTGCTACGCGAAATAGGTGCCTCTGGGCCATAATACAGCGTTCGTGTGGATACAGCAAAAACTTCCGCAACTGTATTGATCTCATGTTTCTCCCAGAAGTATATTTTTTCATCCTTAATTTTGTAATCTCAGGTATAACAAAGTGTTTCATCACATAGATGTTGGCATGGTAATGCCTCAAATATCCGCCGCAGATACGTTGCATCAACTTAGCATTTCCCTCGCTTGTCCGGAGATAATTGCAATATCTCTGTGAGCTTACACTGTGACATTCGTTGAGTTTTAGTGATGTTTTTAAAGATTTATATTTATAATATTTAGTAAATGCAGTTTTATTCTCATTTTATTTATCATTAAGTGAATGTATGAACGCAGAATATATAAATTTAGTTGAACGTAAAAAGAAATTAGGGACAAATATTGGTGCTCTTGATTTTTTATTATCAATTCATAAGGAGAAAGTTGATCTTCAACATAAAAACTCGCCTTTAAAAGGTAACGATAACCTTATTCACAAAAGAATAAACGAATACGACAATGTACTTGAACTATCTAAGAATGTATCAGCTCAGAATTCTGGCAATGAGTTTTCTTATTTATTGGGATATGCAGATTCTCTTAGAAAAGTTGGTATGTTGGATACTTATATTAAAATTGTTTGTTATCTAACAATTCAATCTCGTTATTTTAAAAATGGCGAACGAGTTAAGCTTTTTGAACATATAAGTAACGCTCTACGGTATTCAAGGAGTGATTTTCTCATTAATCTTATTTTTGAACGATATATCGAATATATAAACCATCTAAAATTGTCGCCCAAACAAAAAGATTTTTATTTTTGTACGAAGTTTTCAAAATTTCATGATTATACTAAAAATGGATATAAATATTTAGCATTTGATAATCAAGCCGATGCAGGGTATGGCCTGACTTTATTATTAAATGCAAACGATGATATGCAAGATAGTTATAATCTACTCCCTGAGCAAGAACTTTTTATTTGTAATGCTGTAATAGATAATATGAATATTTATAGGAGTCAATTTAACAAATGTCTACGAAAATACGATTTATCAGAAATAACTGATATATACCCAAATAAAATTATATTGCAAGGAATTAAGTTCGATAAGAAAAAAAATGTTTATGGAAAAGATCTTGTTAGTATAATAATGTCAGTATTCAATTCAGAAGATACTATTGCATACTCATTACATTCATTGTTGAATCAAACATATGAAAATATTGAAATTCTCGTGTGCGATGATTGTTCATCGGACAAAAGCCTTGAAATAATTAAGAGCATAGCTTATTCTGATTCAAGAGTGAAAGTATATAGCTCACGAAAAAACCAAGGCCCTTATAATATAAGAAATGAGCTAATAAAAAAAGCACACGGTAATTTCATCACCTTTCAAGATGCAGATGATCTTTCTCATCCGGAGAGAATACAAAGACAAGTTGAGGTTCTTCGCAATAATAAGGCTGTAATCTGTATGGCTAACTGGATCCGTGTTGCGTCAAATGGAAAAATTCAATTCTTCTATGATGATAAAGCCACAAGAATGTCTGTTGTATCGTCAATGATAAAAAAAGATATTTTTGCGACAGTTGGTGGCTATAGACAATCTTTAATTGGTGCAGATACGGAGTTTTATGAAACAGTAATAATGCGTTATGGGCGAGAAAGTATTGTAAGATTACTGCAGCCATTGATATTGGGGTTATGGGGAGACTCCGGACTTACCAGGAATAAAGGAACAGAAGCTCTACCTGATGGATATATATCACAATCTCGAAGAGAATATAGTGATATCGCGGCAAGACAACGAGTGTTAGGGAAAAGTATCGTAAGTGATAAAGATGTACGTGGTTTATTATCTCGCTATGGTTTGTTTAAAGATGTATCAGGAATAATTGAACAATAGTTTGTTATTCTATATATATTAAATTTTTGGGGCTATATAAAATGTTCGGAACACTAAAAATAACTGTTTCAGGCGCTGGTTACGTTGGGCTTTCAAATGGAATTCTAATGGCTCAAAATCATGAAGTGGTTGCATTTGATACCCATCAAAAAAAAGTTGACTTACTTAATGATAAACTCTCTCCTATAGAGGATAAGGAAATTGAAAATTATCTTTCAACTAAAATACTTAATTTTCGCGCAACTACTAACAAATATGAAGCCTATAAAAATGCCAATTACGTTATTATTGCTACACCAACGAATTATGACCCAGGTTCAAATTACTTTGATACATCAAGCGTTGAAGCTGTCATTCGTGACGTAACGGAAATCAACCCAAACGCAATTATGGTGGTTAAATCTACGGTCCCAGTAGGTTTCACAAAAACAATTAAAGAACATTTAGGTATTAATAATATTATCTTCTCTCCAGAATTTTTACGAGAAGGAAGAGCCCTATACGATAATCTCCATCCATCTCGCATTATTATCGGTGAATGTTCTGAACGGGCAGAACGTTTGGCAGTGTTATTTCAGGAAGGAGCGATTAAACAAAATATACCCGTTTTATTTACAGATTCTACGGAAGCGGAAGCGATTAAGTTATTTTCAAATACTTATTTGGCTATGCGAGTTGCATTTTTTAATGAATTGGATAGTTACGCAGAAAGTTTTGGTCTGAATACGCGTCAGATTATTGACGGTGTTTGTTTGGATCCGCGCATTGGTAATTACTACAATAATCCTTCTTTTGGTTATGGTGGCTACTGTTTGCCAAAAGATACCAAGCAATTATTAGCCAACTATCAGTCTGTTCCGAATAAACTTATATCTGCAATTGTTGATGCTAACCGTACACGTAAGGACTTTATCACTAATGTTATTTTGAAACATAGACCACAAGTTGTGGGGGTTTATCGTTTGATTATGAAAAGTGGTTCAGATAATTTTAGAGATTCTTCTATTCTTGGTATTATAAAGCGTATCAAGAAAAAAGGCGTGAAAGTAATTATTTATGAGCCGCTTATTTCTGGAGATACATTCTTTAACTCACCTTTGGAACGGGAGCTGGCGATCTTTAAAGGGAAAGCTGATATTATTATCACTAACCGAATGTCAGAGGAGTTGAACGATGTGGTCGACAAAGTCTATAGTCGCGATTTGTTTAAATGTGACTAATGTATTGTTATATACTATTAACTATTAAGAGAAGGAAATGCATTATTTAATCCGTTAAAAATATGCCTCGTTGGTATGTTCTTTATTAATCCTCGATCGTAAAATAAGATGTTGGTTAAATTTCTTGCCCTGCTGTTGTGTTTATATCGAATTTTTCATAACTCTAATGTTAATTAGAATACTTGGCTTGTGCGTTGGAAATGTATATTATGTGCTATATCCAAAGATATCTAATATATATTAGTAATATCTAAAATACTTTATCTTTTTACATCTAATAAAGGTATCATCCATCTGTTATGATTGATATAATGGAGATGTCGATTGTTGATAAGATGTTAATAATAAACCGCATTAACCTGCGTCTTCACCAATAAATACCCACGAAACTTCTTAAACAGTTTTATATCTGGTTTAAAATCGGCCTGCCAGAACTGGTGCAAATGCCCTTGATACGTCAATCCTTTGATGTCGTACAGGGCATTGCCCATCACTTTGAGTGGTTTGTTATGAATCAGCGCAGAGATCCCCGCCGTACTGTTAATCGTCACTACCGCTTTTGCATGGCGTAATAATTCCGGCATCGGGAGATCGTGCACATAAATGACTCGCTCATCTAAGCCATATTCCTTACTCAATCGCTTAATTAATGGTCGATAGAGTCTGTGACCACGATCCATCGGATGATGTTTGATCACCAAATAACTTTCTTTCGGCGCTTTACGTGAAAATGAGTACATGACTTCATTAATATAGTCACGCACATCGTTATAATTACTGTGGTTACGAATCTGGCTATCGTTATACACCTGCAAAACGGCAAGATAATAACGCTGGTCCAGCTCATTCATTAACCTCGGTAATACCTTACGCTGTGTTACCTTGTAAAGTTGCTTGCGCCAGTATGCACGAACCCAGCAACGTGCTTCATGCCAGGGGGAAAACGATTTATGGTGGCGGTAGCGAGGGAACTCATGGCGGTAATGCCAGCCCATCAGGTAATACCACATCGCATGACCTATACGTTTCATCGTTGAAGGTTTTAAGTTCTCAACGTGCGGCGCAGGCATATCTGGTAACTTACGATAAAAATCCGGATCGCGCGGTAGCGATGAATATGCGTTTACTCCGCCTTCTTCAACGGTAATAAATTGCGGGCGTAAATATCCTTCCTCAAATGCCAGAAAGCGGATCCCTTTCGACTTTGCCCAACGTTTTGCTTCTTTGTGCAATGGGCGGCAGTCACCAAAGCAGAGGATGGTATCAAAGTCATATTGCCGGTGGAGATCCCGTAACCATCCGGGGAACTCTTTCGGCGTTTGGTAGTAGGCCAGGTATTGTCGATGGCGGCAGTAAAAACGATCCCCACCGTTGAATACAACATTCACAGCGTTACGTCCTAATGACTCTAACCATTCGGCGACGTCATTGAAAAAAGGTCCCATCGGCCCCTGCAATAGCAGATATTTTTTACCGGATAATAAAACGGTTAGTGCATTACCTTGCATAAATAATTTGCGTAATAGTCAACTATGAAATTGTTTAGCCAAATCTGACCTTGCAGAACATAATTAATTTGCGGTAATAGCGTATTACCCGCCCCGCTTTTTTTCGGGTAATAAACATCGGCTTACGCGGCGTCTGGATTAAATATTCCGCAGCTTCCTCAACCGTAATAGGCTGTAGCCGTGTTGGGTGAATATATGTTGGGTAAACAATCAACGCCTGATAGATCAAGTCTGCTATCGTTAATCTGCGCTCGCGGCGCGGGCAATGATGTTCATCAACGGTTAAACCCCAACCGGCATAGAAGGGCAGGCCGTAACAATGAACTTGCTTGCCATGTAATAACGCTTCAAACCCGGACAATGATGTCATGGTGTGCACTTCATCTGCGCGCTGGATGCATTGAATAATATCTGCGTCCAGTGCCTGATAATCAGCGAGTTCAGCAATTAGTTCTGTCGGAATATTGCCCTTGCGATTCCCCACCAGTACATCCGGGTGCGGTTTATAAATAATGTAAGCGTGCGGATTGCGCTCGCGTACTGTGCGTAATAACTCAAGGTTGCTCTTAATCGACACAGTGCCTGTTTTAATTGAGGCATCGTCTTCTACCTGACCCGGCACCAGGATGATTTTTTTATCTTTGGCCTCGGCAGGCAGAGAGAAATCGGCCCCCAGGTTGTATTTGCTCAGTTTGCTTTCAACCAGTCGCTGGCGTAATTTTTCAGCTCGCATCTGCTGCGCCAGTGTTAACTGGCTGTGATTAAGCAGCACTTCCAGGTCGCTGGGGCGCGTGGCGTCATAGTAGATCCCGCGTTTATCCAGGACCAACGATAGCGGCGGCAAAAGGTCAGAGCCAAGTCCGGATGAACGTAGAAAACCATCTTCCATTCGCCATAACGGCAGTGATTTTCGCTGCGCTTCGGCTCGCCATTGCTGTTCTCCCTTTACACCCCATACCACGCAGGCGCTCGCCGCAGTACAGCGACGTGAAAAACTCAGCCGGTTTGTTGCCGTTTGCAAGAAAGGTTTCAGGATCGCTGACTTCCACAGCGTTAAGCCTGGCGCCCATAAATAACCATTACGCTGTTGCAGATGTCGACGTTGTAATTGCAGCCATTGCAGCACGGTAAATAGATTGCTTACTTCTCCCGTTTGCGGATCGATATAGCGACAGTAACGCAGGTATGCAGCGGCAAAAAGTTCCTCCAGCGTGGCAGAACCGCGTCGGGCAGATAACAAAGCGGACTGCGGATGGCGAT
>OODN01001009.1_pt1 | contig 11853 bp, 7 predicted proteins | sample 1671651 | NCBI WGS metagenome assembly OODN01 (sample SAMN06348178, study PRJEB24527) | human gut metagenome | biome: human gut; feature: ankylosing spondylitis patient; material: feces | host: Homo sapiens | place: China | collected 2015-10 | reverse complement strand
ACAACATCGAGAACGCAAAAGCCTATGTGGAGATGGGCCGTCAGCACGCGGCGCTCGTCAGCCCCTGAAATATACTTCATCAGCTACTTGTTCTTTGCATCGTTCTGCGCTATTATTAGTTTAGGAATCCCTAGTTCCATTCCGCAAATATTTATTGGAGGTAGCTATTATGAGTATTGAGATCTCTCGACGCAATTTTCTGAAAACCGCCGCTGCTTCGCTTATTTTTAGCGGGGGGGGGTATTGACCGGCTGTGACAGCAGCAAGGACAATGACACCAAAAACCCCAAGTTCGTAAAGCACGGGAAAGATGATGCTTTTACTTTCAATGACGGCACGAAGGTTGTTTTCTATGATGTTAAAAGCAGTGCAACGGGAAAAGATCCCTATCATGCCATCACTTTCACATTTACTGCGCCAGACAAGGCAACCGCTACTCTTTCTCTTTCCAATTTTGCTGCTTATGTGACTGCACCGATGACTTGTATCGGCATAAATGCATCTGCCCAAAAGCCATCTGATTGCACTCCCACTTCCGTTATTACAACCAGTACTACGATTCAAGCCAATAAATCCAAACCTATTCTCGCCAAGTTCAACTATGTGGAAGGAACACCCACATTCAAGATCACATACAACGGTCAGTGCATCAAGTTCAAAGCAAATGCAGACAGCGACAAAGCCGATAAGCCCTATCTGTCTACCGGTATCTACACTGATATTTTCTGATTTCCGTAATTGTAGTCTTCCGGCTGTGTAGCTGAATCGTAGCGCCTTCCTCGCTGAAAATCAAGCACCCGTTTCCCAGAAATTTCACAGGCCGATTAACAAATCTTTCACAGGAAAGACATGATTTTGGCCGGTAATTCGGGTATACTATAGCTCACAAGGGTGCGGGGCCGCAACCGCCCCTTGCACATGATTCCTCCTCACACCAAAGCAATACCCCAAACAGCAAGGCCCCCTCTGGCGTCGCCGCAAGCGCCAGACGGGGGCCTTGTTGTATCTGGGGAACAGAACGCCCCCGCTCAGCACTGAGCGAGGGCGTTTTTGTGTATTTACATCATGCCGCGGAAGACAGCCTGTGCGATCTGGAAGTAGAGGATCAAGCTGCAGGCGTCCACGATGGTGGTGATGAAGGGGGTCGCCATGATGGCTGGGTCGGCGCCCAGCTTCTTGGCGGCCAGCGGCAGCATACCGCCCACCAGCTTTGCGAGGATGACGCTGAAGAACAGCGACACGCTGACGACCACTGCGTAGCCAATGACATTGTCATACTGGCCGGCGTAGAGGTAGGTGTACATCAGGTAGATGCGCAGGCCGTTGACGAGGCCCAGCACCGCGCCGACGATGGCGGAGACCCGCAGCTCCTTGCCCAGAACTTTGAGGAAGTCGCTGGGCTCCACCTCGCCCAGAGCGAGGCCGCGGACCATCAGGGTGCTGATCTGGTTGCCGCAGTTGCCGGCGGTATCCATCAGCATGGGCATGAAGGAGACCAGCAGGGGCAGGCTGACGAAAGCCTCTTCGTAGTGGGTCGTGACCATGCCGGTGAAGGTAGCAGAGAGCATCAGGATGAGCAGCCAGGGGATACGCTGCTTGGCGTGGGTCCAGACGCTGGTGCCGAAGTAGGTGGTGGCATCGTCGTCGGGCAGAATAGCTGCCATCTTCTGCATATCCTCGGTGCTCTCATCGGTCAGGACGTCGATGGCGTCGTCGATGGTGATGATACCGACGAACATGCCCTCGTTGTCCAGAACAGGCATCGCGGTGAAGTCGTAGCGCTGCATCTCGCGGGCCACGAACTCCTGGTCATCCGTGACCTTCACGGTGACGACATTGTCGTCCATGATGTCCACGATGGGGGTAGAGGGGTCAGACAGCAGCAGGCTGCGGGCCGACACGACGCCCAGCAGGCGGTTGCGCTCCACCACATAGCAGGTGTAGACCGTCTCGGCGTTCTCACCCTGCTTGCGGATAGCGGCGAAGGCGTCACTGACGGTCATCTCCTGCCGCAGACGGACGTATTCGGGGGTCATCAGGCTGCCGGCAGAGCTCTCGGGGTAGTTCAGCAGCTTGTTCAGGCTCTCACGGGTCTGGCGGGACGACTTTTCCAGCACCCGCTTGACCACGCCTGCGGGCATATCTTCCAGCAGGTCGGCGGCATCGTCAAGGCTCATATCCTCGATGGCGCTCACCAGCTCGACGTCGGAGAACGCATTCACGAGGTCGTCGCGGGCCTCATCGGACATATAGGCGAATGCTTCCGTTGCAACGTCCTTTTTCAGCAGACGGAACACCACGAGGCGGTTGTTCTCGTCCAGCTCTTCCAGCAGCTCGGCCAGGTCGGCGGGCTGCTCTTCCTCGGTCACTTCGCGCAGCTTGACGTACTGCTTCTTGACGAGCAGCTTGAGCAGACGGCTCTTGGTCAGCATCTCGGGGTTGGCCTTGACTTCTTCGTCGTTGGCCTCCTCTTTTTCGGCCTCGCGGACGTCCTGCTTGAGGTCTTCGGTGGCCTGCTCATTCAGGTCTTCGGCCAGTTTCTGGCGCACCTCAGCGGGAATATCCGTGGGCAGCTCCTGCACCGGAAGAGCCTGTTCCTCTTCGCGCTCCGGGGTCTTCTTTTCTTCTTCCATTTGTGTTCCTCCTCTTTTCTGTCTCAGGAGGACACAGCCGCATCAACGCAAAAAGCGCCGCTCCTGCGCCGCAGACCCCGGGCCGCACTGCCCATCTGCACGCGCAAAGCTGCGCCTCTTTTGTACGGCAGCCGGACAGCGGATACTCCGCTGTTCAGCGTACAAAAAAGGCGAACGCAGCACCTTTCGCGGTCATTCCGGCCGCATCATTCCATCGTCTTCGACTATGATCCGGGTCCATTGTCCTGCGTTCACCTCCACAAATTCGTTTTACTAAGTTTCTTAGCCTACAGGTTTATTATATCTCCACTCAAATGCCCGGTCAACCCTGTAAGGCGTCCATTTCCGGAATATTGACGCAGAAAAAACGCACAGCGCCCTCTCCGGTGCTTGCGGCTTCACCGGAAAGGGCGCTGTGTTTGGATATTGCTTTGGTGTGAGGAGGAATCATGTACAAGGAATCGGTTGCGGCCCCGAATCCTTATGGCTGTAGTATAGCAGATTCCGCACCGGATTTCATGAAAAACCTATGAAGAAAGTGTAAAAGACACAAAAATACGCCCCGGACACTGTTTCCAGTGAGCGGGGCGCTAAAAACGGGATCCGTTTTTGACTGCGGCAAGATCCCTGCAAGCAGGTCTTATGCAGCAGGCGGGGCAAGGTATCTGCGAACAGACCTTATGCTCCTGACACACGCGAAGTATGCTTTCAAGGACCCTCGCGGGCGCTTTGGTATTTCAGGCTCTGCCCGCCCCGACGCGTTCGGAGGCGGGCAGAGAGTTGAAATCAGTTTGGAGTACAAAGCTCCAGTCTCTGCGTAGAAATAAGCCTGTCATTTCTTCTCTGGCCGGGGCCACAGTTTCGTACTGCTGCGTTGCGCAGTAATCGCCAGCACGGAGCAGCCGCCCTTTCGGGACTAAGGTGCCGCTGCGGCAAAATTCCAGCCAGAGTCAAAAGAACTTTGGTTTACTTGTACAGCTCGACCAGGCGGGTCAGATGCTCGTAACGGTCGTTTGCGACCTGCTCGTTGCGAGCGAACAGCTGCTTTGCACGATCCGGGAATGCACGAGTCAGGCGGCTGTAACGGGTCTCGTTTGCCAGCAGTGCCTGATACTTCTCGGCATCCACAGCCTTGGAGGTCAGGGTGAAGGGGTTCTTGCCCTGAGCCTTGTTGGCCGGATTGAAGGTGAACAGGTTCCAGTAACCAGCCTCAACTGCCTTCTTCATCTCGTTCTGGCAGTTGGTCATGCCGCCCTTAACACCGTGCAGCTCGCAGGGAGCGTAGCCGATGATGAGGGAGGGGCCGGGATATGCCTCAGCCTCTGCGATAGCCTTGACAGCCTGGTTCATGTTAGCGCCCAGAGCGATCTGAGCAACATAGATGTAACCGTAGGTCATAGCGATCTCAGACAGGCTCTTCTTGCTGATCTCCTTACCAGCAGCAGCGAACTGGCAGACCTCGCCGATGTTGGAGGCCTTGGATGCCTGTCCGCCGGTGTTGGAGTACATCTCAGTATCGAAGACCATGACGTTGACATCCTCGCCGGAAGCCAGGACGTGGTCCAGACCGCCGAAGCCGATGTCGTATGCCCAGCCGTCACCACCGAAGATCCAGACGGACTTCTTGGCGATGAACTCCTTGCTCTTCAGGATCTCAGCGGACTCGGTGCAGCCAGCGGCAGCAGCCTTCTCCAGCTCAGCGATCAGAGCCTTAGCGGGGGCATCGTTCGCCTTGGTGTTGTTCTTGGTTGCCATGAACTCGTCAAAGGCAGCCTTCAGCTCAGCAGAAGCCTTGTCAGAACCAGCGACCTCAGCGATGCGCTTGATCAGGTTCTCACGGACGGTCTTCTGGCCCAGATACAGGCCCAGGCCGTGCTCTGCGTTATCCTCGAACAGGGAGTTGCACCATGCAGGACCGTGGCCGCTGTCCTTGTTGACAGTGTACGGAGAGATGGAAGCAGTACCGCCCCAGATAGAGGAGCAGCCGGTGGCGTTGGAGATGTACATCTTCTCGCCGAACAGCTGGGTGATCAGACGTGCGTAAGAGGTCTCAGCACAGCCTGCGCAGGAGCCAGAGAACTCCAGCAGCGGCTGGTTGAACTGAGAGCCGATGACGGTGTCGTCTGCGAACTTAGAGGGCTTCTTGGAGATGTTGGCGACGCAGTAGTCGAAGACTGCCTGCTGATCGGCCTGAGACTCCTGAGGAACCATCTGGATAGCCTTGGTGGGGCAGACGGTGACACACTCGCCGCAGCCCATGCAGTCCAGAGGAGACACAGCCATAACGAACTTGTACTCGTTAGCGGGCTTGTTGTCGCGGCTCTTGATCTGTGCGGGAGCTGCTGCCAGCTCGTCAGCGGTCAGCTGGAAGGGACGGATGGTTGCGTGAGAGCACACGAATGCGCACTGGTTGCAGCCAACGCACTTTGCAGCATCCCACTCGGGGACGTTCACAGCGGTGCCGCGCTTCTCGTAAGCGGAAGCACCCTGCTCCCACTCGCCGTTTGCGTTAGCAACGAAAGCAGAGACAGGCAGACTGTCGCCGTCCATACGAGCGATGGGCTCCATGACGTCGCGGATCTGCTTGACCAGCTCGGGACGGCCAGACAGCTCCTTCGGAGCGGGATCGGCCTCGGGGTTGGACCAGGAAGCGGGGACGTCCACCTTGTGGATGGCGTCAACACCGGCATCGATGGCCTTCCAGTTCATCTCAACGACGTCCTGACCCTTCTTGCCGTAGCTCTTCTGAGCTGCCTGCTTCATGAAGTTGACGGCGTCCTCGATGGGCATAACGTCAGCCAGCTTGAAGAAAGCGGACTGCAGGATGGTATTGGTGCGCTTGCCCATACCGATCTCGATAGCCTTATCGATCGCGTTGATGGTGTACAGCTGGATGTTGTTGTCAGCGATGTACTTCTTGGCCTCAGCGTTCAGGTGATGGCCCAGCTCCTCATCGTTCCACTGGCAGTTGATCATGAACACGCCGCCGGGCTTGACATCCTGGACCATCTTCATGCCCATGTGGATGTAAGCGGGGTTGTGGCAGGCCACGAAGTCAGCCTGGTTGATGTAGTAGGGGCTGCGGATGGGCTTGTCGCCGAAACGCAGGTGGCTGATGGTCACGCCGCCGGTCTTCTTGGAGTCATACTGGAAGTATGCCTGAACATACTTATCAGTGTGGTCGCCGATGATCTTGACGGAGTTCTTGTTGGCACCGACGGTACCGTCGCCGCCCAGACCCCAGAACTTGCACTCCTTGGTGCCAGCTGCTGCGGTGATGGGAGCGGGCTTGACCTCAGGCAGAGACAGGCCGGTGACATCATCGGTGATGCCGAGGGTGAAGCGCTCCTTCGGCTGATCCTTCTCCAGCTCCTTGAACAGAGCGAAGATGGAGGACGGGGGAGTGTCCTTGCTGCCCAGACCGTAACGGCCGCCGGTCAGGATGACATCATTCTTGCCAGCCTCACGCAGGGTAGCTGCGACATCCAGGTACAGGGGCTCGCCCAGAGAGCCGGGCTCCTTGGTGCGGTCCAGAACTGCGACCTTTTTAGCGGTAGCAGGCAGGACCTTCAGCAGAGCGGAGGACACCCAGGGACGGTACAGGCGGACCTTGACGATACCGACCTTCTCGCCCTTGGCGTTCAGGTAATCGACGACCTCGTCAGCAACGTCGCAGACAGAGCCCATAGCGATCATGACGCGATCGGCATCGGGTGCGCCGTAGTAGTTGAACAGGTCGTAGTTGGTGCCCAGCTTCTCGTTGATCTTGGCCATGTACTTCTCGACGACTGCGGGCAGTGCGTCGTAGACAGAGTTGCAGGCCTCACGATGCTGGAAGAACACGTCGCCGTTCTCGTGGGAACCGCGCATCTTGGGGTGCTCGGGGTTCAGAGCCTTTGCACGGAACTCCTCGACAGCCTCCATGTTGCACATTTCCTTCAGGTCGGCGTAATCCCACTTCTCGATCTTCTGGTACTCGTGAGAAGTACGGAAGCCGTCGAAGAAGTTCAGGAAGGGGACTTTGCCCTCGATTGCTGCCAGATGGGCAACAGGGGACAGGTCCATGACTTCCTGCACGCTGCTCTCGACCAGCATTGCGAAGCCGGTCTGGCGGCATGCCATAACGTCGCTGTGATCACCGAAGATGTTCAGAGACTGGGTAGCAACGGTACGTGCAGAAACATCGAACACGCAGGGCAGCTGCTCAGCAGCGATCTTGTACATATTGGGGATCATCAGCAGCAGGCCCTGAGAAGCGGTGAAGGTGGTGGTAACAGCACCTGCACCCAGAGAGCCGTGCACAGCGCCTGCAGCGCCTGCCTCAGACTCCATCTCGACGACCTTGACCTGGTTGCCGAAGATGTTCTTCTGGCCCTGAGCGGACCACTGGTCCACAGAGTCAGCCATCGGAGAAGAGGGGGTAATGGGGTAGATAGCAGCCACGTCCGTGTAGGCATATGCTACATGAGCGGCAGCGGTATTGCCATCCATGGTTTGCTTTGCTCTAGGCATTTTTCTTCCTCCATTCAGAATTTGGTACCTTCTGCGCGGGGCAAACGTCTTTTTACCGGAGCCGGAGAACTCCTTTGAAAAACGTATTGCTCAACTGATAAGCGCCGCACTTCGCCGGAGCCGGAGAACTCCACAAAAGCACACGCTCATCGAGGGCAATAGCCCTGCCCGGGGCCGGAGAACCCCATGAAGGCACTATTGCTCATCTAATATAATAGCAAATTCCGCCGGTAAAGGCAACGCAAACCGACTGTAAAAACACAACAAAAATTCAAGAAATTTTTTAGCGCTTTTTTACAGATGTGTTCTTTGCTGCATCCATGAGGGTGTTATGCTCCAAAATCCAGTATCCATGAGGCTTTTTCTTACAAAATTCTAAATTTATAATTGACATTTGTACAGATTCTGCCGTAAACTTTATCTATAGTATCATGCGCCGCACAGCGCAGGGAAGGACAGGCACAAAACGATGGATGCTGCACATTTTGAAAAGACGCTCTCGAGCGAAGTTCTCTTTGAAGGCCGGGTGGTCACGCTGACCAAGGACGTGGCTCTGCTGGAAAACGGCGAGACTTCTATCCGGGAGGTGGTCCACCACCACGGCGGGGCCTGCATCGTACCGTATTTTGAGGACGGCACCCTCTGCATGGTGCGCCAGTTCCGCTACGCCATGCAGCAGGAGCTGTGGGAGCTGCCCGCCGGCAAGCTGGAAAAGGGCGAAGACCCCTTCGAAGCCGCCAAGCGGGAGCTGGGCGAAGAGTGCGGCCTGACCGCCGACCACTACACCCCGCTGGGCGAGTTCTACCCCACGGTGGGCTATGACACCGAGATCATCTATCTGTGGGTAGCCACCGGCCTGCACACCACCCAGATGCATCTGGACGACGACGAGTTCCTGACGCCCGACCGCATCCCGCTGGCAAAAGCCTACGAGATGGTCATGAGCGGCGAGATCAAGGACGGCAAGACCATCGCGGGCGTGCTCAAGCTCAAGGCGCTGGTGGACGAGGGCAGGCTGTGATACTCTACGAAGATACAGCCCTCGTGGTTCTGGACAAGCCCGCCGGACTTTCCAGCGAGGACGGCGTACCCGCCGCCCTTCGGAAGCTCTGGGACAGGCCCGACGCCTATGTGGGCGTCATCCACCGGCTGGACACCGGCGTGTCGGGTCTGATGGTCTACGCGAAGACCCCGCAGGCAGCCGCCGCCCTCAGCCGTCAGGTGACGCAGAGCCAGCAGGTTTATGCCGAACAGGATGGCCGGGCCGAGTCTGCCGCCGGCACACCGGACGCGCCGCCTTTCGTGAAACAATACCGCGCCCTCATCGCAGGCGGGCCGGACGAAAAGCTGCCCGCCGAAGGCGTCCTGCGGGACTACTTATTCAAGGACAGCCGGAAAGGCCGTGTTTTTCCGGTGAGCCGTCCGCGCAAGGGCGTGAAGGAGGCTGTGCTGGAATATCGCATTTCTGCCTCCGCCCCGGACGGCAGCGCCAGCCTTGCGGACATCACCCTCCACACCGGGCGCACCCACCAGATACGGGTGCAGTTCGCGTCCCGCCGCCACCCGCTCTGGGGCGACGGCAAATACGGCAGCCGCATCAAGGGAGACATTGCGCTCCAGAGCGCACGGCTCCGCTTCACCCATCCCGACACCGGAAAGGTAATGGACTTCCGCCTCCCGGTCCCCGGGACATGGCCCGCTTGGGGCATCAGACAGGAAAACGACAATGGAACAACAGTATAAAACAGATTCTGAAATATACGCCGTCCTCGAGCGGGAGATCATCGATCTGACCCTCCGGCCCGGCTGTTCGCTGAGCGAAAACCCGCTCTGCACCCGCTTCGGCGCGCCCCGCTCCCTCATCCGGGTGGTACTGCAGCGGTTGCAGGAGAACGGGCTGGTGAAGATCGTGCCGTACAAAGGCACCACCGTCACCCGGCTGAACCGGGACATCGTGGACGAACTAATTTATGAGCGCATCGCGGTAGAGGCCCGGGTCCTGCGGGACTTTGCGCCCCACTGCACACCGGAGCACCGCGCCCTCATCCGCCAGCGTGCCGCCGCCTACGACGAGCTGGCCAAGGCCGAAACGCTGGACTTCAACCGTCTCTACGAGGCTGATACCCTGCTCCACGAGACGTGGTTTTCTGCTATGGGCAAGATGTACCTCTGGCGGACGCTGCAGAACGCCCACGCCGACTACAGCCGCTTCCGGATGCTGGACACTCTGACCACCGGCGGGCTCGCCGAGGTGGTGGCCGACCATCACAATCTCATCGACGCCATCGAGCGGTGCGACCTTGCGGCCTTTGAGCCGCTGGTGGAGCGCCATCTTTACGGCGGCATCCGCCGTCTGGGCTCCAAGCTCACCGAGGAATACGCCGATTATTTTGAATGATGTTCCATGGGGAACAATAAATATCCCCCGGCGGAGCCGGGGGTTTTTCATAAGAAGTCTTTTACTGAACCACTCGCCTAGCGAGTGGTTTTCATTATACAAAAAAGGGGGCCGCCCCGGGTGGTTCCCCAAGGCGGCCCCTGTAAGGAGTCTATATTTTTTTAGCGCATCTGGCACTTCAGGCTCTCGGCCTGAGCTGCGCTCAGCTGCCGGCTCCCAAGGCCGTCGTGCTCCAGGGCAAACCAGCTGCCCCCCTCTGCCAGCAGCTCTGCCACCGGCAGGGTGGTCGTTTTGAGGGTGGTGACAAACTGGATCTGCTCCACCCCCTGCTCCTGCAGAGCCTCCAGCGCCTGCCGGGTGCCGTGGAGCCGGGCGGCCAGAGTGTTGGACGTCACCCGCAGGGTGCTGCCCTGCTGCTGGGCGTTAAAAGGCAGGAGGACACCCTCCAGCGTCTCCACATGGAGGCCGGGGGTACCCAGGTCCACCTCATTGCTCTCCTCTGCCGGAGCATTCGGGTCCTCCGGCTTGGGCTGGGGGCGCTCCGGCTCCCACCACTCCTTCTTTATGGTGGTGCCGTCCTGCTCGTAGATGATGTGGTGGATGTAGCCGGTGGTCAGGCCGCTGATGTCCGCCTGGATCTCCTCGCCGTTGACAAGATCACCATCATCCGTTTCACTGCCGCCGTTACCGATGGTAGCACCGACACCGTTGATGCCATTGATCTTGCCGACGGTCGCTGTCACCTGAGCGGCTCCGCTCACGGTGACATTGCTGCCGCTGGCATTGACACCGCCGCCGATGCCGGCACCACCGAGGCGTCCCTTAGCAGTCACCGTGCCGCCGGTGATGGTGATGTTTTTGCCGTCGCCCTCCTCACCGCCGCCGATGCCCGCACCACTGCCACCGGCAGCAGTCACCGTGCCGCCGGTGATGGTGATGTTTTCGCCGTTGCCCCGGAAACCGCCGCCGATGCCGGCACCATAGTCGCCACCGGCAGCGGTCACCCTGCCGCCGGCGATGGTGATGTTTTCGCCGCTGCCGCTGATGCCGCCGCCGATGCCCGCACCATAGTCGCCACCGGCAGCGTTCACCCTGCCGCCGGTGATGGTGATGTCTTCGCCGCTGCACTCATCACCGCCGCCGATGCCGGCACCACCATCGGTGCCGGTAGCGTTCACCGTGCCGCCGTTGATGGTGATGGCTTCGCCGCTGCTCCTGGAGCCGCCGCCGATGCCGGCACCACCATCGGTGCCGGTAGCGTTCACCGTGCCGCCGTTGATGGTGATGTTTTTGCCGTTGCCTACGCCGCCGATGCCAGCAGCCCATTTGCCACCGGTAGCGGTCACGCTGCCGCCGTTGATGGTGATGTTTTCGCCGCTGCCGTCGCCCCATTGTCCGCCGCCGCCGATGCCGGCACCACTTTTGCCACCGGTGGCCTTCAGGCTGCCGGCTTCTTTATTATCGTCCTTCAGGGTCAGCGTGCCTTCAGAGGTGTTTTTTTCAAGGCCCGCCCTGTCAGCGCCGCTTTTCAGCTCGTTATCGCCGTCCAGCTCGATCTCCACATCGCCGCTTCCCTGAACGCTCAGGGCGGCCTTTCCATTAGTCGCAATGTCTCCGGTGTCGCTCACATCGATCTTTACGTCTTTCAGGGTGAGCTTCAGCGCCGTGGCAGCGTTGTTGATCACCGTAATGATGTTTTTGCAAAAGCCATTTGCCGGGGCAGGGGCTGCAGGGGCAGCATCAGCCGGGGCTGCCTGCTGGGGCTGGGGCTGCTGCCCGGCGCTTTCCTGCTCCTCAGCGCTCTCCTGCCGGTCAGTGTTCTCCGGCTGGTCTGCGCCTTCCGGTTCCTCAGTGCTCTCCGGCTGGTCGGCAGCTTTCGGTTCCTCAGCGTCCTCCGGCTGGGCAGGCTGGTAGTTGTCCTCTACCACAGGGCCAAAGCCGGAATCCTCTGCTGCGGGGCCTTCCAGGTCGCTCTCCTGCGTGGTGATGGCCTTTTTATAGGTGGTGATGATGGTCTCATCCCCGACCTGGTCCGTACAGTCCTCTTTGCCCTGTTGTTTGATGGTCTGGCTGCCATTCTCATTTTTGATGATGGTAATATCGCCGTCGTCGATATAGTAGGTCCCTGCAAAGGCCGGGGCCGCCAGAGACACCGTGATGCTCAACGCTGCCAACAGAGCTGCTGCCCGGCGGAATGCGTTGTTCTCCTTCATTGTGGTCTCCTTTCTTTTTCTACACTTTCTTGTGCTTTTTGCGCTCCTTTTGTGGAGGGCGCATTTTTTCAAATTGTACCCCCCCCAGATCGGAAGA
>OODN01000998.1_pt1 | contig 11968 bp, 11 predicted proteins | sample 1671651 | NCBI WGS metagenome assembly OODN01 (sample SAMN06348178, study PRJEB24527) | human gut metagenome | biome: human gut; feature: ankylosing spondylitis patient; material: feces | host: Homo sapiens | place: China | collected 2015-10 | reverse complement strand
CCAAAGGAATGAAAGTCCTGTTTTATTTTTTGTCATAGGAAATTATCTGTCTTTATAAATGGACGATGATTTTAGCAACTCGAATAGCCTTTATAAAGTAAAAGGCATCAAATTATAAAAGGCGAACACATTGGTTCGCCTTGCAATGTTAATTACTTTTTCTTCACCGGTCTTTGCCAACCTTGAATATGACGTTGTGGCACACGAGTAATCACCAGCTCATCTTTCTCAATATTTTGAGTAATCGTTGAGCCCGCACCAATAGTTGCTTGAGTAATCGTTGAGCCCGCACCAATAGTTGCACCATCTGCCACAGTAACTGGTGCGACTAACTGCGTATCCGACCCCACAAACACATTGTTACCAATGATTGTTTTAAATTTATTTGCACCGTCATAGTTACAAGTAATCACGCCCGCACCGATGTTACAGTTCTCACCGATTTCGGTATCACCCACATAAGTCAGGTGGTTTACTTTAGAGCCTTTACCCACTGTGGATTTTTTAATTTCCACAAAGTTGCCCACATGGGTTTCAGCGGCTAATTCAGCACCTGGACGTAAACGAGAGAATGGACCAATCGCCGCTTTCTCACCAATTGTGGCATCTTCTAAAACAGAATAAGGCTTGATCTCAACATCATCACCAATAGTCACGTTTTTCAATACACAACCTGCACCGATTTTTACACGGTCACCCAAGCGTACATTGCCTTCCACAATTACGTTCACATCAATCTCAACATCTTTACCGTGCTCTAATGTGCCGCGTAAATCAAAACGCTCAGGGTCAATCAACATCACGCCTGCAAGTAAAAGTTTTTCTGCCTGTTTACGTTGATAATAGCGTTCCATTTTGGCTAATTGTAGGCGATTATTTACCCCTTCAACTTCCATAAAATCAGTTGCTTGAACAGCTACAATCGGACAACCATCTTGATGAGCTAAGCCAATTACATCAGTAATATAAAACTCGCCTTGTGCATTATTATTATCTAAACGCGCTAACCATTTTTTGAAACTTGCACCATCTGAAACTAACACACCTGTATTAATCTCTTGAATTTTAAGCTGCTCAGGCGTTGCATCTTTTTGTTCAACAATCCCTACAACTTTGCCATTTTCACGTACGATTCGACCATAACCTGTTGGGTTATCTAATACGACGGTTAACACTGCGATACCATTTTCAGGTTTCGCATCGATTAATTTTTGCAATGTTTCCGGTGTAATCATTGGGCCATCGCCATACACCATTAAAACATTTTCATCATCACGGAAAAAAGGCATTGCTTGTTGCATAGCATGTCCTGTACCCAATTGTTCCGCTTGGAATACCCAGTTCACGCTTTCATTTGCCAAACGCTCACGCATTAATTCGCCACCGTGACCATAAATCAAATGCACGTTTTCCGCACCTAATTGATTTGCCGTATCGATCACATGTTTTACCATCGGTTTTCCTGCCACTTTATGCAAGACTTTTGGTAAATCAGAATACATACGAGTGCCTTTCCCAGCCGCTAAAATCACCACGCTTAATGCTTTATTTGTCATAAATTCTTCTCTTCTTTATAAAAAATTTGGGCGTATTCTATCGTAGAATGGAGAATATGATAAGCCATTTAATTTTCATACATTCCTGACAAGACAAGATTGTATAAAAATCTCAAATCCTGTAAACTATCCTCCCGTCTTGATAGCTAATCATCTTTTTCTTTTATTTTTGACCGCACTTTTCAGTATTCTGCACAAATTTGCATAAAAGATGATTGGCTATAATCATTTTTATCCCAACATTTTAGGTCTCTCACTATGGCTACAAATTATATTTTCGTCACAGGCGGTGTGGTTTCATCGTTAGGTAAAGGTATTGCTGCAGCATCATTGGCAGCAATTTTAGAAGCACGTGGCTTAAACGTGACTATTATGAAATTAGACCCTTACATCAACGTGGATCCGGGCACAATGAGCCCAACTCAACACGGCGAAGTGAAATTAGACCCTTACATCAACGTGGATCCGGGTACAATGAGCCCAACCCAACACGGCGAAGTGTTCGTGACACAAGACGGGGCGGAAACCGATTTAGACTTAGGTCACTACGAGCGTTTTATTCGTACCAAAATGACAAAACGCAATAACTTCACGACAGGTAAAATTTACTCTGAAGTATTACGCAAAGAGCGTCGTGGTGATTATTTAGGTGCGACAATCCAAGTTATCCCACACATCACCAATGAAATCAAAGATCGCGTGATTGCTGGTGCGCAAGGCCATGATGTGGTTATCGTGGAAGTAGGCGGAACAGTGGGTGATATTGAATCACTTCCATTCTTAGAAGCACTGCGTCAACTTGCCGTGCAAGTAGGCCGTGAGCATACTATTTTTATGCACTTAACTTTAGTGCCATATATCCCGACGGCGGGCGAGGTGAAAACCAAGCCAACGCAACATTCTGTAAAAGAATTACTTTCGATTGGTATTCAACCGGATGTGCTTGTATGCCGTTCAGATCGCATGATTCCACCAAACGAGCGTGCAAAAATTGCTTTATTCTGTAACGTACCTGAACGTGCGGTCATCTCATTAAAAGATGTGAATTCAATCTACCAAATTCCAGCATTATTGAAATCACAAGGTTTAGATGAATTCATCTGCCAACGTTTCCACTTAGACTGTCCAGAAGCGGACCTTTCTGAATGGGAACAAGTGCTTTATCAAGAAGCGAACCCTGTGGGCGATGTCACCATCGGTATGGTAGGTAAATATACTGAATTACCGGATGCGTATAAATCAGTGAATGAAGCCTTAAAACACGCTGGCTTAAAAAACCGTTTAAGCGTGCATATCAAATATATTGACTCTCAAGATGTTGAAACCAAAGGCACTGACGTATTAAAAGGTGTCGATGGTATTTTAGTACCGGGCGGCTTTGGCTATCGTGGCGTAGAAGGCAAAATTTTGACTGCAAAATATGCACGTGAAAACAATGTGCCTTACCTCGGTATTTGTTTAGGGATTAGGGATGCAAATTGCATTAATCGAATATGCACGCAACGTTGCTGGTCTTGAAAAAGCAAATTCATCTGAATTTGATCGTCACTGTGAGCAACCTGTTGTTGGTTTGATTACAGAATGGCAAGATGCAGAAGGCCACATTGAAACCCGTGATGACAATTCAGATCTTGGTGGTACGATGCGTTTAGGGGCACAACAATGTCATTTAATTGAAGGCTCAAAAGCGCGTGCATTATATGGCAAAGAAACCATTGAAGAACGTCACCGTCACCGCTATGAAGTGAACAACAACCTGCTCCCACAAATTGAAAAAGCAGGTCTTAAAGTGACGGGCTTATCTGCGGATCGTAAATTAGTGGAAATCATTGAAGTACCAAACCACCCATGGTTTGTAGCATGTCAATTCCACCCAGAATTTACGGTTTGTAGCATGTCAATTCCACCCAGAATTTACGTCAACGCCACGTGATGGTCACCCATTATTCGAAGGTTTTGTCAAAGCAGCCAGAGAAAATCAGTTAAAAACTGAAAAGTAATTTACTGATAATTCCATAAACAAGTGCGGTCAAAAATTCTTGTGTTTTTGACCGCACTTTGTATTAATAGGGAATAATATCATCTGTGCCTTATTCACGCATTTAATAATGGATAACTAAAAATGAAACTTGCTGTTATTTTACCCGCATATAATGCAGAAAATTTTCTCACTGAATGTTTAGATTCATTGTTGAATCAAACCTTTAGTGATTTTTGTATTCTTGCGGTCACTGAATGTTTAGATTCATTGTTGAATCAAACCTTTAGTGATTTTTGTATTCTGGCAGTTAATGATGCTTCTACCGATAACACAGGTGACATTCTCGAAAGCTATGTGACAAAAGATGCTCGCTTACGTGTTTACCATTTACCTCAAAACCAAGGTGAACCAGCTGTTATGCAATTTGCCATGGATATGCTTAACTATATGAATGTTGAATATGTTGCACGCATGGATGCCGATGATATTTGTGTGCCACACCGTTTTGAAAAACAAGTTCAATATTTAGATGAGCATCCCGAAATTGATATTTTAGGAAGTAATGCACTGCTCTTTAATGATGGGCAAACTGATAAAATGTCTAAAGTAAGTACACTTCCTCTTTTAGATAAAGATATAAAAGCACATTTTTCTTTAGCTCGTGACAATATCATTAATCCCTCTTCAATGTGGCGACATTCTAGTATCAAGGCACTCGCGATCAATTATGCCCAAACAGCCACAGCGCCCGATTTTCATATGTGGGTACAATGTGCATTACATCAAAAGAAATTTGCGAATTTACCAGAGCCATTATTGTGTTATCGGATACACCAAGGCCAAGCGAGTAAAATACATGACAAAATTAGCGAGTCTATTCAATACTCTATGGAGCTATGGATAAGCCATTTATTTCCAGAATTAACACCTAAAGAAGTCAGCTTACTGAGCCTTATACTGCACGGGAAAAGCATTAAATTACGCACTGAAGAGTTTGAAATCGCCTTTTCAGCTTATGACAAAGTTCGTTCAAATAATGAAACCTCACTATTTGGTGAAGATCGGGAAACCATGTTTAGTATTTTAGATACACATACACAATTCTTGAAAAAGCTTTTGTATCAAAGAACGCAATAAAGCTTTTACTTCATCAGACTACTTCCCCAATCTGAATAGGATTAGGGAGATTTTTATCCGTTTTAATATCAAAGTTCGGTCATTTTTAGCCAAATTTTTTGCAATAACATCACCGTACTTTACATATCTAACCTATTTCTCAAAAATGGCTTCGACGGTTAATTCCTTGTAGTGATAGCCCTTTTCTTGAGTAAATTGCATTTCAAGTGAACCTAAATAGATAGCAAAACTTGGCGCATCAATTTTTAGTAAGTCTTTGCTGATTAGTTTAAGATCTGATTCCGCCAGTTTTTTCATTGAATCTAAATGATGTTGTTGAAAGACCTGTTTAATATGCTGATCCATATCGGTACAATATCTATCATGTTCTTCAACAAAACAAACTTCGGCTCGTTCTTTTGGCTCATTCTCTTCTTTTTTCGAGCTGTTATCGTCCACACGATAGAATTGATAGACTGGCACATGGATCCATTTTTTATACGAACTCACATCAATTGATGACCATTCAAACTCCGCTTCTCTAACCGGGCTATTTTGCAGAGCCATAATGTCGCGATCATTGATACGGAAAGAATGCTCATAAACATCCAATGAAATCAGTTCATTCGCTTTTTCACCATATCTTTGTACAAAGGCTTTTCGTTTCTCTTCATAATTAGAGCTGTCATAAGGCCCTAAGTCCAAACGATGGACTAAATAATCAGATACATCATCTAATTCATTCCAATCTTGGCGTTCGTTTTCTGGCATATTTTCTAAACGACTTAAAAAATCCACATCATCACGAATTTTTCCTTGTCCATCAGATAAATTAAGCTTTGTGAGTAAATGCTCAAAACGTTCCGTTTGGCTTTGATAAGCAATTTCTTTGGGTTTCACCACCCAAGTCATGGCAAAAATTGCGGCCATTACAACGACAGAAATCAAACGATATTGGCGAATTTTAGGGATGATTAAAATGGCATAAGCCACCGTAATCGCCGAGGCTAATGCCACTAAATAAATCCGTTGTTCAGTCCAAGCATAGGCACTTATTCGACGGTCAATGGCCAACCATAGCAGTACAATGGGCACAATGGAAAGGTATGGGAAAAACTTAAAGAAACCATCCCAATTTGCTTTAATACTAATACTACGTAAAGCGTAAACACCTAAGCCACCAACTAAATAAGGCAACGCAATATTCGACACCATCCCTTTGGGTAAGGCCTCTGCTAAGATAATTTTGCCCACATAAGCATAAAGTAGCGCAGTAAAAATCATCAAGGCGGGCGCTAAGATAAAATTTACTAAAATTTCAACGCTACGATTTAGCGTCATCTCTGTATTTTCTTGGCGCTGTTGAAAGACCAAAAAGAATAAAGGAAGACAAAATGCGGTAATTGAGGAATAAAGATGCTTTTGAAACCATTCACTAAAATCAATATTAAATAATGCACTGATTGAAGCCAAAATTGCAGCGACCAAACCCGAGACGAGCCCCCAGCCAGCAATGGATGACGTGATGTAATATAGCGTCGTAAAATTACGATAAGTAAAGGCTTGATTGTTTCTGACAAATGGAAAACCACATAATATCAATAATACAATAAATTGAGCGCCCCAAAACTTAGGGCTATAAGCATAAAAATCAGCATTATCATTCACTTGCCAAATGATGAAAACGGCAATAAACGGCACAATCCACGAAAAACGATACCAGGCATAAGGGCGAGATAAATAAATAAAGACAAACAGCATCGGCTCAAATAGCCAATAAGCTAAATGATCTTTTTCTGAATTCATATCCACAAACCAAATCCCAAGAGCAAACGTAGCAATCATGAAGATTTCAATCGGATGGGTGGATATCGCTGATTTTATTCGTGTTTTGGTTTGGTAAAAAAAAGTCGAAAGAGACATAATGATTCCTTTTTCAATGCAAGAAAGTCTCAATTAAGAATAAATAATTCGTCGTAAAATAATACGAAATTTCGTGCAACTGTAACCAACTTTTGAAGGCAATTCCACTGAAATAAAAGAAATAATTGACGAAAAAGAGACAAAAACTTACCGCACTTGATTGAAAAATAAGATACAGATCAAAGTGCGGTCATTTTTCCAAGACAAATTTCCAAATTTGCTTTATTATATTCCCGTTTTAGGTTCGCCTAACTAATTTTAATTAACTTTAAACAGAGGAAAACAAAATGGCAAAAATCGTTAAAGTCATTGGTCGTGAAATCATCGACTCTCGTGGTAACCCAACTGTAGAAGCTGAAGTTCATCTTGAAGGTGGTTTCGTTGGTTTAGCAGCTGCTCCATCAGGTGCATCTACTGGTTCTCGTGAAGCATTAGAATTACGTGACGGCGACAAATCTCGTTTCTTAGGTAAAGGTGTATTAAAAGCGGTTGCGGCTGTAAACGGTCCTATCGCAAATGCATTAGTGGGTAAAGAAGCGTCTAACCAAGCTGAAATCGACCAAATCATGATCGATTTAGACGGTACTGAAAACAAATCTAACTTCGGTGCAAACGCAATCTTAGCGGTATCTTTAGCAAACGCAAAAGCCGCTGCAGCGTCTAAAGGTTTACCTCTTTACGCTTACATCGCAGAACTTAACGGCACGCCAGGCGTTTACTCTATGCCATTACCAATGATGAACATCATCAACGGTGGTGAGCACGCAGATAACAACGTTGATATCCAAGAATTCATGATTCAACCAGTTGGTGCAAAAACATTACGTGAAGCACTTCGTATCGGTGCTGAAGTATTCCACAACCTTGCGAAAGTATTAAAATCTAAAGGCATGAGCACGGCTGTAGGTGATGAAGGTGGTTTCGCACCTAACTTAGCCTCTAACGCTGACGCTTTAGCATGTATCAAAGAAGCTGTAGAAAAAGCAGGTTATGTATTAGGTAAAGACGTGACTTTAGCAATGGACTGTGCATCTTCTGAGTTCTATAACAAAGAAACTGGCAAATACGAAATGAAAGGCGAAGGCCGTTCATTCACTTCTCAAGAGTTCACACACTATCTTGAAGAATTAACTAAACAATACCCAATCGTGTCTATCGAAGATGGTCAAGATGAATCTGACTGGGATGGTTTCGCATACCAAACTAAAGTGTTAGGCGACCGCGTTCAATTAGTGGGCGACGACTTATTCGTCACTAACACCAAAATCTTAAAAGAAGGTATCGAAAAAGGTATCGCAAACTCTATCTTAATCAAATTCAACCAAATCGGTTCTTTAACTGAAACTTTAGCAGCAATCAAAATGGCTAAAGATGCAGGTTACACCGCTGTGATCTCTCACCGTTCAGGCGAAACCGAAGATGCAACTATCGCTGATTTAGCGGTTGGTACAGCAGCAGGTCAAATCAAAACTGGTTCTATGAGCCGTTCTGACCGTATTGCGAAATACAACCAATTAATCCGTATCGAAGAAGCATTAGAACGTGCTGGCACACCAGCTCCGTTCTTAGGTTTAAAAGCGGTTAAAGGTCAAGCGTAATTCACGCTGAATTTACTGTAAAATCTCACCGCACTTTGCACAAAAGTGCGGTGTTTTTTTAAGGTGTTTTTATGAAGACACAATCTGATTCACTTCTTACTGAACCTTGGCTATCTTGGGCTATCGAAATCCAAAGCATTGCACAAAACGGGCTAACTTATTGCAAAAATATCTATGATATTGAACGCTATGAACGCTTGCGGGATTTGTCTGCTGAAATGCTCGCTTATAAAACAGCAATACCCAAAGAAACCGTCAAATCATTTTTCTGCAATGGGGCAGGTTATCAACCCCCTAAAATCGACTCGCGTGCAGCTATTTTTAAAGATGATAAAATTTTATTAGTACAAGAAAATGATGGTCTTTGGTCACTGCCTGGCGGCTGGATAGATGTGCTAGAAACTATTCATAGTAATACGATTAAAGAAGTACGCGAAGAAGCGGGGCTTAATGTTAAACCGACTTTCATTATTGCTATTCACGAACAACATAAACGCAATTTTCCGCCTTTTGCGCATCCTGTACTCAAAACCTTCGTCATGTGCGAACCATTAAGTGGTGAATTTCAACCAAATAGTGAAACCAACCTTCGTCATGTGCGAACCATTAAGTGGCGAATTTCAACCAAATAGTGAAACCGTTCAATCTGCCTATTTTGCATTAAATGAACTGCCACCAATGAATGAAGAAAAAAATACGCCCGCACAGGTTGAACTTTGCTTTCAGGCACACCATAGTAGTCACTGGACTACACAATTTGATTAGGAAATACCATGTTACATTTAACCCTCGAAGATCAACTCTTTCTCGGTCAACCAAAGCAAGTCGGCACACACTCGACTGTGCATGATCATCTGGCGGTAATGTTTGAAGATGACGGCGAAACCGGCTATTTTTATGCGTTAGATATGCGTCAAAACGCACAACCGATTGTCGATTCCTTACACGTTTATAACGTTGATAACACACGCAATCACCACGAAGCTCGTAAATTAGAAATCTGCTGGGATGAAAGCGGTTATTTAGCCTTATTGCTTATTAACGGCTATCCACATGCCGTATTTGATTTTGCTCATTTGATCGGCTATAACACCAACAAACATCCTCAGCCTGACTTAATGAGCATGTGGACACACGAAGAAATCACCAATGAACGTGCAACCGCATGGCTTGGTGTGAATACCATTAAATAGGATTAACTATGCGATTTTACCGCGGTCTTCAGCCTTTCAAGATCATGAGTTTTGATCTTGATGACACCCTTTATGATAATAGTGATGTCATTCGTTTGGCCGAAGAACGCTTTCTTCAATGTGTGCAAGAACACGCACAACTGAGCGAGCTTACCTCAGAATATTGGCGAGAATACGCAACTTACTGACGCATCATGGTAAAAGTACGGTTGAAATTGAGCGCACTTTGGCTCTCGCTATGGAAGAATTTATTGAATGGCGGCATAAAATTGATGTACCCGCAGAAAGTATTGAAGTACTGAATCAACTTAAAGATCGCTACCCGCTTAGCGTGATTACCAATGGTAATGTGATTGCAAAACGTATTGGGTTTGAACACTTTCAGCTGAGTTTACGTGGTGGAGAGCAAGGCAGAGCGAAACCTCATCAAGATTTATTCCACCAAACCGCCCATTATTTTGGCGTAAAACCGAGTGAAATTTTACACATTGGTGATAACTTAACTACGGATGTTCAAGGCGCCATTCAAGCTGGCTGCCAAGCTGTATGGATTAATTTATCGGGTAAAAACCTCAATTCATTTACTGAAGCAAGTGTTTTGCCTACATTAGAAATCAATCATTTAACTGAATTACTAACACTTTAACCCTATGATGAAAAAGAAAAATCAAGTTCTCGTCAGCCTTTCCATTGTGGCTTTATTGGGCGGCTGCTCAGAAGAGCTTCCATTGTGGCTTTATTGGGCGGCTGCTCTGAAGAGCAAGTTCAACGTGATATTTATAACAGCCTTGAGGATTGTTTAGCCGATTGGCAAAAAATCGAATTATGCGAAGCTGACCAATCTAATGAAAATAACAGCGGTACAACTGCACATGCAGGATCAGGATCCTCTCTCTCGGGCAATTTAAATACACGTCCAAGCAATAATAGAGAATGGTCAGAAGACAGTCAGACCGTTAAACAAACCTTAAATACTGATGGTGCAACTCATTCTGGCAATTCAAGCAGCGCAGAGGGAACAAGCCACACGAGTTCTGCAACAGGAGAAGGACACGGTAGTATGGGCAGTGCGATTGCAGGTGCTGCAATGGGTTATATGATCGCACGTACGATGGGCTCATTTTTAGGTCCTAGCTACAATCCAAGCAATCGCGCCGTTTCAACACCAACTGGTCAAGTTATCCAACCGCAAACTAATCGTTCTGTCGGTAAGCCCGTATTAGTTAAAGGCAATGCAGGCAGCACTTACAGCAAACCAGTTTCACGCGGTGGCTTTAAAAGTTCTAACTCAAGCAGCAGCCGTAGTTCAGGCGGTTAAATATGAAACGAATCACGGGCTTTCCTACTCGTCCCACTATGGTGCAACAATTATTAGATGTGGGCTTTGATTACTATAATCTGCCTTCCTCTGATGGCTCACATTATTGGTCGGATAATGTAGCGTATGAATTTACCCTAGCGGAAATCGATCGTATTGAAGACGCCACCAACGAATTGCACGCGATGTGTATGGACTTTGTTGCCGATGAAATTAAACAAGGTGATTATGCCCATTATCGCTTCACCGATTTACAGAAAAATCTGATTGAACAAACATGGGCTAAAAACGTACCGCACTTATATGGCCGTTTTGATTTTGGTTATGACGGCGAAAACCTCAAAATGTTTGAATACAATGCCGACACCCCTACTTCTCTGCTTGAAGCTGCTGTTGTGCAATGGCAATGGTTAGAGCAAATTGAAGGCTTAGCACATCGTGACCAATTTAATTGGATTCACGAAGAATTGCTTAATCGCTTTCAGTTTATTCAACAGCAAACTGGACTAAACGATTTCCATTTTAGTGCCATGCAAGATGCGGGGCGTGAAGATTGGGGCAATATCGATTACCTAGCAGATGTGGCTTACAACGCAGGTTGGCATATTCATGAGCTTGCCATTGAAGATGTTGGCTACGATAAAGACAGTCAGCAATTCCTCGATCTGAATAATCAACCTATTGATTGTTTATTTAAGCTCTATCCGCTTGAATGGATGACCACGACAGAATATGCACCACACATGCTTAATTCATCCACCACTTTTATTGAACCGGCGTGGAAATTACTATTAAGCAATAAAGTGTATGCACCACACATGCTTAATTCAGCCACCACCTTTATTGAACCTGCGTGGAAATTACTATTAAGCAATAAAGTGCTATTAGCGAAATTGTGGCAAAAACATCCAAACCACCCATTATTACTGCCTGCTTACTTTAGTAAGCATGATATTACTGATCGCCAATCAATATGGGTGAAAAAACCGATCTTAGGCCGTGAGGGCGCCAATGTTTCTTACTATGAAAAACGTAATGGTCTAGAATTTGCCGCCAAAGGTAGCGAACATTCTGCCTTTTACGATCAAGCAGGTTACATCTATCAACAAAAATTTGAACTGCCAAATTTTGATGGTATGTACCCTATGATTGGTTCTTGGGTAGTGGGTGATGTGGCTTGTGGCATTGGATTAAGAGAAGATTTTACCCCAGTTACCGGCAATGATAGCCACTTCATTCCGCACTATTTTGTGGAATAAAAACAACGCAAAAACTGACCGCAC
>OODN01000991.1_pt1 | contig 12035 bp, 12 predicted proteins | sample 1671651 | NCBI WGS metagenome assembly OODN01 (sample SAMN06348178, study PRJEB24527) | human gut metagenome | biome: human gut; feature: ankylosing spondylitis patient; material: feces | host: Homo sapiens | place: China | collected 2015-10 | reverse complement strand
TAAGGCCTTTGAATAAGACAAAAGGCTGCCTCATCGCTAACTTTGCAACAGTGCCGAAAGAACCATTGAGCCGCTTAAGCAAAAAGGAGTCCCTGTTAATGAACTGCTGGTCTCTCATCCTTCTCCACTGCTGTACAAAATATAGTCTTAGCGTGGGATAATTTCCGTTTTCCAAGCGGACCCCTATAATCACGCCTCAGTGCAGGGCTGGCTTTGATATGTGCTTTTATCTGCCGCTCGATATTACTTACCTCCTCGCGCAGAAGCTGCGCCATACGCCTGCAGGAACTGATAATATCTGCAGGTGTGTCTGTCGACAGGTATTTTTCCAACCTGTTCTCCTCACGCAGGGCATCACCCAGCAGAACATCCCGCCGTCGCAGGAGTGCACCGAGATATCTGATTTTGGGTGCCGGCGGCTCCCAGCGGTGTGGCTTCTTAAGGAATGCGTAACAGGCCAGCATATACGCATCCACCTTATCCGTTTTTGTCATGATTCCCATGCCACGCGCAAACTCCCGACTACGGTGAGGGTTGGCCAGAGAAACCCGGAAACCGGCATCATGTAATTCAGTGGCCAGCCGTTCGTGATAAACACCGGTAGCTTCCATTACCACATGAACATCTTCCGGACTGCAATGTTGAAGCCTGAGCCAGCGAAGAATATTTTCAACTGAATGTCTGTTATTCTGGATGTTACGGGTTTTTATGCGTCCTTTGATATCGTCATAAAGCATGCAAAGATCCAGGGTGTTTTTACTTACGTCAATGCCGACTGGAAACATGGTCAAACTCCTCTCACATAAACCGTCACGCCTGTTCGCCTTGTACATACGGAGTCGAGCTCTCGGTAACCGTTCAACCTGATGTGCTGGCGTGAAAGGTGAAGCGGAGGGCCATGTGCTGCAAATCAAGGTTCAGCGGTGCCGACTTTTCTGACCTTAAGGGAAGGGGGCGGCTCACTCTGCTTCAGTGGTGGTAGCTAATCACCACAAACTGTTAGATACAAGCCACCGTGGCGGATGTCACCCAGGTCGACAAACTGCTGCACGGCGACGAGAACGTCGTCTGCGCCGATGACGGCTACACAGGCGTCGAAAAGCGTTCCGAGCATGCCGACCGAGAAGTGATCTGGCAGGTCGCAGCACCTACAAGATGCTCGATAAACGCAGCGCCCTGTACAAAGCCAAGCGCAAGATCGAGAAGGCCAAGGCGCAAGTGCGAGCGAAGGTAGAGCCCCCGTTTCGCGTGATCAAGCGGCAGTTCGGCTACACCAAGGTACGTTTCCGAGGGCTGGTGAAGAACACTGCACAACTGGTGACGCTGTTTGCCCTGTCGAACCTATGGATGGCCCGCCGACATTTGCTGGCAAGCGCAGGAGAGGTGCGCCTGTAGGCCGTCGCAAAGTGCTCGCGACGGCTGAAAGCACCGAAATGAGCGAGTGATCCGATCGTTTTTGATCGGTTCACCGCTTTCAAAATCAGCAGTGGCTGAAGTCAGCCGGAAATACAGGGCTACTTCAGACCATCCCTAGCTAGGGCTCGTAGTTCGGCGCAAGGCTGAAGTCGCTTGGCTGCTTCGCTGTGCAGATCCATGACCCACTTTCCATCAAACTCCCGGTTGTAGTTCCACAAGCATCTCGCGAGTCTTGCCGGCCCGCTCCACTAACAAGACCACAACATCTCCAACGTTCTTGTCGTCTAGCCGGGCCTGTAATGTGGTGACGTCGTCAACGGCGATACCGTCGATGCTGATAACGCGATCGCCGGGCACGATGCCGCCTGCGGTGACCTCGACGCCGACGAGCCCGGCCCTGTGCGCCGCCGAGCCCGGCGTCACGCGCAATACGAATACGCCCTTACTGCCGGTCAGCGCCTGCAGACGCGTGTTGAGCTGCTCATCCACCTCGATGCCCAGCGCCGGACGGATGTACTTGCCGGTCTTTATGAGTTGCGGCACCACGCGCATGACGGTATCGACCGGCACCGCAAAGCCTATGCCGGCCGAGGCGCCAGACGGACTGTAGATGGCGGTATTGATGCCGATCAGCCGCCCAGCCGAATCGAGCAGCGGGCCACCGGAATTGCCGGGGTTGATGGCGGCGTCGGTCTGGATCAGGTGGTCGATGGCCGGGCCGCCCGCTTCTCCCGGCAACGAGCGGTCGAGCGCGGAGACGATACCAGTGGTGAGCGTCCAGTCCAGGCCGAAGGGGTTGCCGATAGCAAACACCTTCTGACCCACCTTGAGGTCGGCACTGGTGCCGACCGGCACGGCCGGCGGGCGCTTGAAACCGACGCCGATCTTGAGCACGGCGATGTCGTGCGCGGGGCTCGTCCCCACCAGCGCGGCCTGGTAGTCGCGGCCGTCGGCCAGTTTGACGGTGGCTTCGGACGCGCCCTGGATGACGTGGAAGTTGGTGACGACGTGGCCGGCGTCGTCCCAGATGAAGCCCGAGCCAGTGCCGCGCGGCACGGAGAACACGTTGCGCGTCCAGACATCGCGTACTAATTGCGCGGTGGTGATGTAGACCACCGAGGCGCGCGATTTTTCGAACAGTTCGATGGTGGTTTTCTCGTCCGCCGCCAGATCGCCACGCGCCATCACGGTGCGTTCTGCTGCCTCGCGCGGACTGAACCAGGCCTCGATGGCGGGCAGAAACTGCCACAGCAGCATGAGCGCGGCAATACAGGCGGTGATGAAGAGCCAGCGCCGGACGAAGCGGTCCGGCGCGGGGCGTTGGTACGGGTCGAGATAGGCCATGAGACGTCTCCTGTTGATGGGCAATCAGCGCCACAGCCCGCTCGGGCGCCAGCGCGGTGGGCGCGTCGCCAAAGCGGATTCCGGCAAAAAATGGGGCGCGCGGAGTGGCAACGCTGATGCTGGCCCAGGCGCCAACGTCAGCAGGCGTGCGATGCGCTCTTGCGTTGCCGGACGCGTGCGCAAGCAGGAGGGCTCGGGATTGCCCCATCCCGGCCATAGCCAGGCACGCCAGGAGCGGCTGACCCGCTCGATTTTCGCCAGCGCGGGCGCCAGCCCCTGCGGGTCGCCAGTCAGTTCCGCCGCAAGGCGGTCAGCGTCGAACTCACGCACGCGAGACAAGCCGAGCTGTGCGAGCAGGGCCAGTTGGGGCGATGCGGCCAATAACAATAGACCAGGCCAATAGACCTCCGCCGCGCCAACCAGCAGCGCGGGCAGGCTGAGCAGGATCGCGATCTGTCCCATAAGGGCCAGTAGGCACGTGAGGCGACTGACGGAATCCGCCAGCCCCATGACACGCAGATCCTCATTAGCGATGTGCGCGACCTCGTGCGCGAACACACCCGCCAGCTCGCGTGGGCTCAGGCTGCGCAGCAGGCCATCGGTGAGGGCGATCGATGCCTTCTGCTTCGATCCGGTGGCGAAGGCGTTGACGACGGCACTGGGCACATAGTGCGGCACCGGCGTGGCGGGCAAACCGGCACGGGCGGGCAGCTCGCGCAACAGGGCCCACATCTCGTGGGCTTGTTGCGGGTGCAAGGCCCGTACGCGGTACAGGCGCAAGCTCAGCGCCGACGCGGCTACCGGTTCCAGCAGCAACGCACCTGCAACGGCAAACAGCGCGAGCCACAGGCAGCCTTCCCCAAATGGCAGTCTCCCTGCTGCGGCTGCGATCCCGACCAGGGTCAGGACCAACAGCCCGGTCTGCAGGCGGTTGAGCCAGCGGTGTTGCAAGAGCGCAGTGCGCGGATCACTCGGATGATGACGGGTCATGCTCAGAGGTCTCGGCGGCGCGGTCGCCGTGCTTGCGCAGCAGCCAGTAGGTCGCACCCAGAGCCAGCGTGGCGCCTGCCAGCGCGGCTATCTTTGCGGGGCTCGCGTCGGAGTCGAGGATCACGAACTTGCGGGAGAGTGCGATCACCGCGATCAGGACCACCGTCTTGACCTGGATGATGCTGTCCCGACGCAGCGCCACGCGCACGATGGAATGCTTGAACTCCATCGCGATCAAGAGCGTCATGATCATGCCGAACACGCTCTGGAATACCTTGTGGTCCAGGGGATTGAAGGCATCGAGAACCAGCAGCGTGAAGACGATGGAGATGAGCTGGAACAGCGACACCATGATGATGACGGCGATCACCGCCGACAGCACGAGCGCGACGACCTGCTCGAAGCGCTCGTAAAAACTCATGATGGCCAATTGGTCACGCAAGACCTGAAATGGGTTAAGGCGTTTTGATTTCATGACTATGAACTCCCTGGAAAACGGCTGCTGTCGAGACGGCGGCGCATTGCGCTGATGTGTCCTTCAATCAACTCGGTCGACATGCCAAGCGTCGACATCACCTGTTCCGCCAGCCCAATAGCTGCGGCAAAGGATTGCTGATACACGCGCACGTTAGGCATGGCGCGAAATGCATCGGCCGCGGTCGTACTTCTGCATGACACCCACAAGGTTAGCGCCGGACGGCGCTCGGCAATCACCTGGGCGATGCGCAACGCTTGCTGGGCATGGGCGAACGTTAGCACCACCAAGTGCGCATGCGTCAAGCCGGCAGCCAGCAAGGTATCGGGCCGACTGGCATCGCCATGGAACACCGGCGCGCCGGCGGCACGCGCGGCCTCTACCTTCTGCGCGTCCGCCTCCAGCAGCAGATGCGCCACGCCGGCGTGGCGAAGAATCTCGCTGACTGTCAGGCCAAGCTCGCCCGCGCCGCAAACGATGACATGGTCTCGATATCGCGTCGTCTGCGCGGCGATCTCGACTTCTTCAGCCTGGGGTGGCTGAATGACGCCGCCGGTGCGGCTCAAGAACCGGGCAAGTACATCGTGATGGCGGATCAGTAGCGGTGCCAGGGCCATGCTGAGCACCAGCGCGACCAGCATGGGTTGGACGACGGTCGCGGGGATCAGATGCTGCTGCAAGACCGTGCCCAACAACAGCAGGGCGAACTCGCCGCCGTGCCCCAACGCTATGCCCGTGCGCCAGGCATCGAGGGCGGACAGGCGCGTCGCCCGCAAGGCCAGCGTATTGAGCAGGATCTTGACCGGTACCAGCACCACCAGCCACGCCAGCACCGCCAGCGGTGCCGAAAGAATCTGTGCTGCGTCCAGTTGCAGGCCGATGGTCACGAAGAACACGCCCGACAACACATCGCGAAACGGCCTGAGGTGGCTTTCCATGTGGTGCCGGAAGTCGCTCTCGCCCAGCACCATCCCGGCGAGGAAGGCCCCCAGGGCGGCAGATACGCCGACCGCGTGCGCAGCAGCGGCGGCAGCCACCACCACGCACAAGGAGACGAGCACGAACGATTCCTCGTGGCCCCGCCGCGCCACCCAGCCCAGCAGGCCATGCAACAGACGGCGCGAGACGAGGGCCGCTGCCGCGAACAGCAGCAGCACACCGAATACTTCGAGCAGCACATGCTCGATCTTCGGCGACTCGCCGCGCGCCCAGATCGCCAGCAAGGCCAGCAGGGGCACGCTGGCCAAGTCCTGAAAGACCAGCACGGCGATGGCACTGCGTCCGTGGCGGGTGGTGAGCTCGCCTTGGTCGGCCAGTTGTCGGCTGACCAGCGCCGTGGACGACATGGCCGCCGCAGTGCCGAGCAGCGCGGCGCTCAGGCCGGGCTGCCCCAGCCACATCAATAGCAGGATCAGCGGCGGGGCCACAGCGATCATCTGCAGAGCGCCCGCCATCAGCACCGTCCTACGGGCGAGCCAGAAGTCTCCGAGGGAGAATTCCAGTCCGACCATGAACAACAGCAGCGCCACGCCCAGCTCGGACAGAAAGCTCAGCGTCTCCCCCGGCGCGATCACGCCGATGACTGAGGGGCCCAGTACAACGCCGGCAGAGAGATACCCCAGCAAGGCGGGCACTCTGAACGCCGCCGTCGCCATCGCCGCCAGGCTGCAAGCCGCCAGCAGGATTAGCGTAGTGCCGAGCAAGCCCTGCATCGGTCAGCGTCCCACTTGCGTCGACGTCCAGCGCACGATGTCCTGCGCGCCCATCACGCCGGCCTGACGGGCGATCTCCCGCCCACCCTGGAACAGGGCGAGCGTCGGGATGCTGCGGATACCGAACTGCGCGGCCAGGTGGGGCTCAGCCTCGGTATTCACCTTCGCCAGCCGGATCCTCGGTTCGAGCTGGTGCGCCGCTTGCTGGAACTGTGGCGCCATCATCTTGCACGGCCCGCACCATGGCGCCCAGAAATCGACCAGCAGCGGCAGATCGCTGCGCTCCACGTGGCGCGAGAACGTCGCCGTGGTCAACTCGATGGGCTCGCCCGTGAACAAGGGCTGCTGGCAGCGGCCACAGTTGGGATGTTCCGATAGCTTCGCAGTCGGTACGCGGTTGATGGACTGGCAATGCGGGCAGACGAGGTGAAGATCATTCTTCATGGTTCGCCTCCTTGGACCACAGTGAGGCTGCCTCGCTTCGGGTCACAGACAATGCCGACCAATCAACGCCTTGGAGCCAATCGTTCCCGTTTTTGCTTACTCCGGCCTCTTCCAGATGAGCAGCGATGAATGCTTCGGCCTGCATGAGCCACCTTCGGACAGCATCTTCCTTACTAGGAATCAGCAGGATTTCAGAGACGCTGCTGGCATTCAGCCCGTCCACACGGATAAGCAGAAAAATGCGCCGCCACAAACGCGGCATGTCCTTCAGCAGGTCAAATGCAAAAGCGAACTCGCTCGACCGATCAATCAGCTCCTCCTGTTCCGCGATCGTTGCGACATCGGGATGCTGACTGCCAGCGAAAATATCGGCCAGCTTGAGTGTGTCATCGTGCTGATAAAATTCGAAGATTTCCTCTTCCACCATGGCCTCGGCCACGTCTTGGGCATCCGGTTCGACCGGCGCGTCCAGAGAAACGAATTCGCCAAATTGCCGGCTGCTTGCCACTTCGTTATCCAGGACGGCGAACAGATGCTTCAAAAGACCGGTGTAAGCCTCTTTTTCCCCCGGCACGGATTGCCATTCCACCTTAGCTCGGACAATCGCTTCATCCACCACGTCGCGCAGCGTCGGATAATCGCGCGGTAAATCGCCGACGGCCCGCAGATAAGCCAGCTCACGCCTTGCGACAGCCTCAAGTTTCGACAGTAGAGGCATTCGGGTCACCTCGGCCTCATGGGCGGCTGATGCGGGTTTTGCGGCAATCCGCACCTTGAGCTCGCGCAAGCGCTCGCGTCGTGCTTTGCGCTTGATTTGATCCTGAGCATGCAGTCGGTCAAAATGCTTCTTGGCCTGACGGAACAACGACTGTGCGAGCATCTGCGCGAGGGGCGTCAGCTCGTCATGTGATGCAGTAACGCTGACAATCTTTTTGCCGGGCAGGTGCATATAGCCACTGGCCAGAAATTGCCGCTTGATCTTGTCGCGATAAAGGACGATTTGAAGTCGCGCTGAATCTTTAGTGTGTTTGTCGAGCAATGGCTTGAGGGCGTGCTCGATCACATTTCCCAAAGCTCTCTGCCAAGGTTCATGAAACTCTTTGTCGATAGCTCGATAGCTATATTGTATCTGCATGTATGACTCCTTCGATGTCATTTCTATGGAGGCATGAATCGAGGATGCTCATATGGATGGCCAGCGAGCGGGAGGGCAGTGCCGCCGCTGATGAGCAGCCCCCACGGCGTGGCCGACCGCGGATCACGCTTGTAGACGACCGCGTGACCCGCGGCCACGACCGCCACCGCGATCGATGCCAGGGAGGCTGCCCATGCCAGGCTGATGGAGTCGGACACGGCAGCCTCGCCCGCCATCAAGATGCGTCGCTCGCCGACTTCTTCTTGCTCGAGTCTTTGCCAGCGTCGCCGTGCGGCGTCTCGGTCGCCTTCGCGACATCCGGCTGCTCCGGCTCGGCCGGGGTCTGCGGTGGCTCTTTGCGTTCGAACACCACGCGTTCGGCCTTGTCGTCCCAGCGTGCGCTGGCGTGATCGCCCTTGCCGATGCCGCCACCGAGCATCTCGCGCGCCAGCGCAGTTTCCAGCTCGCTGCGGATCAGGCGCTTGAGTTCACGCGCACCGAACTCGGGCTTGTAGCCTTCTTCCGCGAAATGGTCGATCAGCGTCTGATCGAAAGTGAGCGTCACGTCCTGGCTGGCGGCGCTGCGCGCCACGCGATCGAGCTGCAGGCCGACGATGTGGCGGATCTCCTCCTTGCCCAGCGCATGGAAGACGATGATCTCGTCGATGCGGTTGAGGAACTCGGGCCGGAAGTGGCCGCGCAGCACGTCCATGACCTCGGCCTTGGTCTTTTCGTACTCCTCGCCAGCCGCCTCACGCGCCTTCAGCCGTCGCTGGATGATGTCCGAACCCAGGTTGGACGTGGCGATGATGATGGTGTTGGTGAAATCCACCACCCGGCCCTTGCCGTCGGTGAGGCGACCGTCGTCAAACACTTGCAGCAGGATGTTGTAGACGTCAGGGTGTGCCTTCTCGATCTCGTCGAGCAGCAGCACGCTGTAGGGCTTGCGCCGCACCTTCTCGGTGAGCTGACCGCCTTCGTCGTAACCGACATAGCCCGGAGGCGCGCCCACCAGCCGCGCCACGGTATGGCGTTCGCCATATTCCGACATGTCGATGCGCAACAGGGCGTGCTCATCGCCGTAGATCGATTCGGCCAATGCTTTGGCGAGCTCGGTCTTGCCCACCCCGGTCGGGCCCAGAAACAGGAAGGTAGCCACCGGTTTACTGCCTTCGCGCAGGCCGGCGCGGGATAGCCGCACGGCATCGGCCACGGCACGGACCGCCTCGTCTTGTCCCACCAGGCGCTCGTGCAGCCGTTGTTCCAAGTGCAGCAGCTTTTCGCGCTCTTCCACCGTCAACTCGTTGACCGGGATGCCGGTCAGGCGCGAGATAACCTGCGCCACGTGTTCCGCCTTGACCTCGGCACTGCCGGAGGCCCGCTCCCGCTCCCAGTCCTCGACGAGCTTCTTGAGCTCGGCCTCCTTGGCTTCGATGCGCTTGCCGAGCTCGGCGGCCTGGTCGTACTGCTTGCGCGCGGCCACGTAATCCTGTTCACGCCGTAGCTGGTGCAGTTCGGACTCCAGCTCCTGCACGGCCACCGGCCGGGCCGTGGCCGACAGCTTCACGCGCGCGGCCGCCTGGTCGAGCAGGTCGATCGCCTTGTCCGGCAGGAAGCGCGCCGTGATGTAGCGGTCGGACAACTCGGCCGCCGCGATGATCGCGTCCTCGGAGATGCTGACCTTGTGGTGCGCCTCGAAGGTGTCGCGCAGGCCGCGCAGAATCATGATGGTCTGGGCCACCGTCGGCTCGGGCACCGTCACCGGCTGGAAGCGCCGCTCCAGTGCGGCATCCTTCTCGATGTATTTCTGGTACTCGTTCAGCGTCGTGGCGCCGATCAGGTTGAGTTCACCGCGCGCCATCATCGGTTTGAACACGTTGGCCACGTCCAGCCCGCCTTCGCCACCGCCCTGGCCGGCACCGACGATGGTGTGCACCTCGTCGATGAACAAAATCAGCTCGCTCTGGTGCTCGGTCACCTCCTTCAGCACCTTCTGCACGCGCTCCTCGAACTCGCCGCGATATTTGGCGCCGGCCACCATGGCGTTGATGTTGAGTTCCACCAGGCGCTTGTCGCGCAAGGTCTCGGGCACTTCACCCGCCACCATGCGCTGCGCCAGCCCTTCGACGATGGCGGTCTTGCCCACACCCGGCTCGCCGATCAGCACCGGGTTGTTCTTCTTGCGCCGGGCCAGCACCTCGATGGTGGTTTCGATCTCCTGCGCGCGGCCGATCACCGGGTCGAGCTTGCCGTCGCGCGCCATCTTGGTCAGGTCGCGCGAGTACTTGTCGAGTTCTGGCGTGTTGGTCGGCGTCTCAGCGCGGCCATCCTCGGCGCCCTTGCCGACCACCTTGCTGACCTGTTGGCGCAGCGCCTGCGGCGTCAGGCCGTAGCGGCGCAGCAGGTTGGCGGCCAGCCCTTCGCCTTCCTCGGCCAGACCGATCAGGAAATGCTCTGGACCGACATAAGAATGGCCGAGTTCATTGGAGGCCACGAAGGCGCGGCTGAGCGCATCCTTCACGCGCGGCGACACGCCGATCTCGCCCTCGAAGGGCTTGTCCCCGCGCCTGGCCTCAGACTCGATCTGCCGCTTGAGGTCATCGACCTTGATCTTGAACTGACCCAGGATGGTCTTGACCACGTCGCTGTCGGCCAGCGCCAGCAGCAGATGTTCGGTATCCACCTCGGAGCGGCCAAATTCGGCAGCGTGTTTGGCGGCCTCCTGCAGCAAGGCTTCCGACTGTTCGCTGATGCGGCTGGCCAACCCACTGCCGCGACGGCGCGGCGCACCCGAACCTGCGGTGGCGGGCTCGCCAAACGAGGCATCGACCACGTCATCGGTATCCGCGGCAACTGGCGTCGCGTCTTCGCCGATGCGGAAGAAGTCACTGCCAAGGAAGTCCTCGAACAGGCCGCTGCGCGAGCCGAACAAGGCTTCCAGCGGCGAAACGGTGCGCTTTTGCTGGCGCACTAATTGCCGGTAATGGTCGTCGCACAACAGCATGGTGCTGTTACGACCGTTGAGATTGGCTTCCACCCGCACGGTGGCGGGTTGGCCGCAGACCTGGCATTGTTTTCTGGCCATGCTGATGCTCCTGAGAAGGTTGACAAGGTTGAGGCGACGAGGCATCGCGAGCCGCGACTCCTCGTCTCGTGCCGGGTTTTTCTTGTGACGAACGAGCCGGCGACGTCAGCCGTTGATCGGGATCGAGCGTCCCTGCTTCGGCGCGCTGACCTCGCGCTTGTCGATCGTGACCGTGAGCACCCCGTTCTTGAACGATGCCTTGATCGAATCCTGGTTGGCGTCGTCAGGCAGGTTCAAGGCACGCTGAAAGCTGCCGTAGGAGCGCTCCACACGGTGGAAGCCACCTTCCTTCTTCTCCTGTTCCTGGCGCTTCTCGCCACGCACCATCAGCACGTCGTTGTCGAGAGTTATCTGGATGTCCTTCTCCTCGACACCGGGCACTTCCAGGGTAATCTTGTACTGCTTGTCGGTTTCCTGGATGTCCAGGGCCGGCTTCAGCATGCCCGACCAATCGGATGGCCACTGCGGCATGTTCAACGCCGGAAAACCGAAGCCCCGGAATGCGTCATCGAACAGCCGGTCGATTTCCCGATGCAGTTGCAGGATCGGGCTGACTGGCCCGCTCGCCGCTGGCAGGTCATTGCGCTGCACCGGCAGGGAAGAGGCGGTCTGCTGCTCTTGCTGCTCGTTCTTGAACCAGTTCCAGGGAGCCAACTTCTTGAAATCGATGTCCATGTCATACCTCCAGAAAAATTGGAAAACGAGTTACTCAAGCCCTTTGCCTGCTGCGACGGGCAGTGCGCCCAGGCGACACGGGCTGCTCGGATGACTTCTGCTGTTCACGCTTGCGCATCACCTCCTTCTTTGCTCCGGCTCGGGTCTGATCATTGATGCACTGATCGATTTCACTTTGACGAAGCCGCCACGTCCCGCCCACCTTGAAAGCCGGAATTTCCCCGTGTGCGGCGAGCCGATAAAGCGTCCGCTTGCCGACTTTCAAGTACGCAGCCAATTCATCGAGCGTGAAAATCACCTGTAGGTGCGCTTTCATCTCACCCTCTCCAATCGCGTCGCTTTGCGGTTCCGGCCAAGGAAATCCTTGCAATACTTTGTAATATTAGACCTACTATGAATAACTTCAAGAGTCAATGTGCAGCGTTCTCCCGCCCCATTGATGCAGGTCACAGCACCTTGCAAGGCTGGGACGGAAGTCGCTGTCGTTCTCAAAATCGGTGGAGCTGCATGACAAAGTCATCGGGCATTATCTGAACATAAAACACTATCAATAAGTTGGAGTCATTACCCCCCGGACGGTGATGCTGCCAACTTACTGATTTAGTGTATGATGGTGTTTTTGAGGTGCTCCAGTGGCTTCTGTTTCTATCAGCTGTCCCTCCTGTTCAGCTACTGACGGGGTGGTGCGTAACGGCAAAAGCACCGCCGGACATCAGCGCTATCTCTGCTCTCACTGCCGTAAAACATGGCAACTGCAGT
>OODN01000988.1_pt1 | contig 12060 bp, 9 predicted proteins | sample 1671651 | NCBI WGS metagenome assembly OODN01 (sample SAMN06348178, study PRJEB24527) | human gut metagenome | biome: human gut; feature: ankylosing spondylitis patient; material: feces | host: Homo sapiens | place: China | collected 2015-10 | reverse complement strand
GGTTCTGGAATGATAAAATAGTGGTGCTCATCAAGGTCCTTCTTTCTAATGGATTATGTGGTAACACCATTAAAGACCTTGATGAGTTTTTCTGTCCACTTAAATGTTCAACTTAAATTTTACAATCTGCCATATCCATTAAAGGAGTCCAATTATGAACGAAGAAAACCGCTACGTCCAGCCTAAAAACGCCAAAGAAGCCATGGAGCTGATTCAAAAACTGTTCAACCAATACCGCAACGCGCCATTGACCGCTGAACTGCTTCAATATCACAATAATCTGATCATGCGCCTGCAGACAGATATCAAGCAGGCGGCCGAAGAAGAACATAACGAAGCGCTTTTGGCTGATCTGCATGACATGACCGAACTGATGCGGCGCTGGACCACGATTCGACTCAGTGGCCGACCATTTACCGGCAAGATGCGGCATTTTCATTTTGTTGCCAATAATGGTCAAAAATTCAAGCGTCAGGTCCACAAAATGGGCGGTAGCAGTGCGCACCGCGCCAGCCGTCATTAAGGTTCGTTAGTTTTCGATTGCTCTGCTTTCGATTGTCAAACCGCTGGCTAGTCAGCATTCGAATTTATCCAAAGCTGTGGCGTCGATTTGTAAAACGATGATGCCAGCATCCAACTATACTTAAAGCTGCCGTTACGATGGCGGCTTTTTTGTCCTGCTTTGGTTTGACATCCCAATTGTCAGCCCATCAATCCAGCCAAGCAACCAAGTCCCAGACATTTGTTCTATCTAAATATTTATCGTGGCTTTGTTTATCTACCCTGTAATCATTTCTGACATCTCGCATCGCAATTAGCTGATGATTCACCAATCATCGCCTGTTTTAGCAAATCTCGCCTCATCCCAGCCGTAGTTGTCATTTAAAAATAACGCATCTCAACCCATTCATATCCCGTGCTTGATCAATTCAATTTAGATATTGCGTTTACCCAGTGCCGCTCGTTTCAATGCCGCTTGCAACTGCGGATCAACGGCGTGCAGATATAGGCCGTGCACGCCCCGCGTCAGCAAAACGTTCAATTCGTTGTGCAGTAGCTGCTCGCCAAATCTTTGCTTAGAGTGATCTTTCATCGTCCGACGCTGAACGGCTTTTTTATTGGCACTGGCGCTCGGATCAAAGATGACCTTGCCATCGCGATACTTCACCGATGGACCGATGACCACGCCGACATGATTAAGATCAAAGCCCTGGACGGTATAGGTTGAGCCGATCTCGTGAATCGTATGCGGCTGTTCAGCCCAGGAAAGGTCGCTGTATTTGACACCATTGATTTTTTTGACGTTGCTTTTTAGCTGCAGATTCCAAGGCATCGACCAATTCCCTTCACTGACGCACCAGTAGCTGCCATCTTTGGGCTTGCTGCTAGAATATTTCCAGTCAAACGTTGCCACCATCCGACTGATGCCATGGCCATGATCCTCAGCGTTAAACCTGGCAATTGCCTGTTCCATTGCGCGTGGATCATCAAAAATCTGCAGATCATAGCTGTCGTCGACTGGAATCGGATAGATGCGGCGCTGATCCACGAAGTCGCGAATCCAGCGAATCGTTTCATCCGAGGCCGCAATCCGCATTTGATTTTTCAGTCGAATTACTTTGTCACCAGCCAGTCGCTTGAGATGCTGCCAATCTTCATTTTCCATGATCTCATCGGCCGTCAGTACCTGCTTGTGATCATAAACCGCCAAGACGACTTTGGCCCGTTTGAGAATATCGAGCAGCTGATTGTTGCCATGGCCGTGATAGCCTTGATTCTGCTGGGTCCACAACAAATGTGCCTCATCGATAAAGGCCACGTCTGCTTGATGATTTTCATCATAGCGATTGATGAAGCGAGATGGCTTGATGACCGTTTCATCATCACCTATCCCCAGCTTTTTGACGATCTGCTGGTAAACCTTGAGCTGCTGGGGATGATTGACCATCATGACGGCATTGAGATGATCCTGCTTCGCCAGTCACCAAAACCAGCTGACCGGTCTGATTTTTAGCCAGCGCCTGCTCAACAGTTTTTAAAATCTTGCGTTTGGCCATAGCCTGCTCATCAGTCAGCTTATTGAATGGCGAGGCCTTAAAGATGGCAGATTTTTCCAGAATACGCCGTGGTGGAAACAAGTTATGGTACTTCTTGTTTTCGCCCAGCTTGTCCCAGATACGGTTGAAGATCGGAATGAACTCCTCGCTCGTGTAGTACTTGCGCTGGGCGTTCTCGCGGCGATTGTTCAACTTAGAGATCACGTCCACGCTGCTCAGGTACTGCATCATGCGGTTTTCGATGTCTAATGCCAACGATTTATTAAAATGCTCATGACCGATCACAAACATGTGCGCGTTTTTGGCATTGCGCAGCTCCTCCCAGTCCGCACGCGTTTCCGGATCGGCATCCAAGTGCTCTAGCGTCCGGCGCTGAATATCGATGGTCTCGCCGACATAAACCGTGTAGTCTTCTTTGTAGTCGCTTTGCTTGCCTTGATTGTCGATAATGTAGACCGTTGGATAATCCGTTAACAGTTCCTGCTCATGGTATTTACCCGGATAGCGTTTTTCGATCTCTTCATCCAAATGCGCCGCCGTGTCTTTACGATAGGACGTTTCAAATATTAATGGATCCTTGACTTGTTCGCTCATAATCATCCCCGCTTAATCATGATTGGCTGATATTTCATCGTGCCGTTTCTTCAATTATATTATAGTCGATTCGCTATTGCGGTCCTAATTGAATCTTTTGGCTGACACCGTCTTTTTCTTAAATGAAAGACGGTTTTTAAGATTATCTTGACATTTGTCGATGATCAGTTTAATAATGTTCTAGTAAATTACCTTTATTTAGTTAGTTTTGTTATTTAATGTTCGTGTTTTAGGAGGAGATTATGCACTGGTTCGCTGACTTGATCGCTGCAATCGGCGTGGTCTTAAACGGAATTCCCCAAGGTATCATGGCACTGAGCCTTGGATTCGCGGTGTTCCCAACCACGTTCTCATTTCTGCTGGTTTGCGCGATCAACTTTATCTTTAATTCGGTCGCCCCGGTTTCTTTTCAGGCTGAGTCGCTGGCACTGACCGGCAATCTGGGCCGCAATACCAAGGAATACACGTCAATCATTTTTGGCGGCTCGATCATCATGGCCATTATCGGTCTGACCGGTACCTTGACCAAGATCGTTGGCATTCTGGGCAACCATATCATTACCGGAATGATGGCCGGCGTTGGGATCATGCTGGCCAAAATCGCGCTCGAAATGGCCCGAAACAATCAGAAAAGCTTCACTGGCTGGGTTTCAATTGCCATCGCGGTGGTTACTTATTTAATCTCAAACGACCTGGTCTGGACGATCTGTCTTTCAGTTATCGGCTCCAGTCTGTATGCCGTCTTTGGCGAGCACTACCGCAACGAGCTGCCTGCCAACGTGACGATGCGTCGTTTCATTTTCACTAAGCCGACGTTTAATCCACGAATCGTGCGGGGTGCGCTCAGTCTGGCCTGCCTAAACATCGGCGCCAACCTGTCATATGGACTGATTACGGGGCAAATGACCGGTATCAAGCCCAATCCCGTCAACTTAAACCTGCTGACGACCTCACAGGCACTGGCCGACATGGGAACCAGTCTTTTAGGTGGGGCACCGGTGGAAACCATTATCTCGGCAACTGCCAGCGCGCCGGAGCCAGTCATCGCTGGGTGTCTGATGATGCTGATCATGGCCGTGATTCTGTTTGCCGGCTGGCTGCCTAAGATTGGCAAGTACGTCCCAAGCGCTTCAATTGCCGGGTTCCTGCTGGTTTTGGGGATGTTTGTCACCTTCCCCGAAAATGCCGCAACCGCACTGGCTGGCAAAGAACAGCTGATCGCCGCCACAACCATGATTATTACTGCCCTGGTTGATCCATTCGTAGGCCTGTTGTCTGGTGGCTTGCTGAAAGTCGTTTTGCCACTATTAGCCGCGCTTTAGAAGGAGTCATTATGAAAAAATATCGTATTACCGTTGGCGACCAAACTCGTGACCTGCCACTGATTCCGATCAGTGACGACACTGCCATTGCTTCATTCGTGCTGCTGGGCGACGATGCCATGTCCAAAACGGCAGCTGAACTGCTTTTGCCCAAGTTGCCTAAAAAGTTTGATTATGTCGTAACCGTTGAAAGCAAGGGAATTACCTTGGCACATGATATCAGTCTGTTGTCCGGGCATCCTCGCTCATTCGTGATCCGTAAGTCAGTCAAGGGATATATGGAAAATCCATTGACGACTGCGGTTGACTCCATCACGACCAAGGAACAACAGCTGCTCGTGCTTGATGGGGCCGATGCTGCCGAGCTTAAGGGAAAGTCGGTCGTCTTAGTCGATGACGTGGTCAGTACCGGGGGCTCTTTAAAATCAGCCGAAAAGCTGCTCAACCTGGCTGGCTGTCAAATTATTGCCAAGGCGACGATCCTGGCTGAGGGTGATGCTGCTAAACGCGATGATGTGGTATTCTTGGGCAAACTGCCATTGTTCAACCTGGATGGCACGATCAAATAGTCCATTCATTTAGATAAATACCAATAATCGCCGACCCAGATGTCATAAGCATCCAGGCCGGCGATTTTGTTTTTGCTGATATATGGGAAACGGTTGCGTGCCCTGCTTTTGAGAAAATATTACTGCAGGTACGCAACATCGCCAAGGTCGCTATAGTCCGTTCCAAAACTTGAATAGATGGCTGAATGCCGGATCCGCAGTCGGATTGTCTTGGCCAATGAATTTAGCGATCTGTTGGGCAAAAACCGCAGTCAAACGTCATTAGCACGCTTTATGCAAGAAATCCTGCATAATAACGTATGAAGAATTCATCATTACCTACTTTTTTCAAAAATCGACTGCATAGTAGGTAAAAATCAATGTATATCAAGTTAGGCCGACTGAATATACTACCTACTTCTGATCCGAAATCAGCGAATAGTAGGTATTTTTAAGACCGCTAGCTGATCAAGCCATATTTTTGTCACAAAGTCAGCCGCCAAATGGTTGTTATAATTCAACGGTTGTCAATATGGCAACTATAATGTCACTTCAGGCTCCTATAGAATTTAGGAAACTCATCTAAATGTATCAAGAGTATATCTAAGTCTTTTACATAATTATTTCGTTTAGCTTCTAGAAGTAAAACGATTAATTTGTTAAAGTTATAGATGCTGTTTCAACAAATAGTTTCAATAAGTGTATTTGGGAGGATATTTATGGATAAACTATACTTTTCGGGGAAAGATACAGTTGATTTCGCGTTAGCATTATTACTAACTCAAATAATCTTTTGGGCTTTAATGAAGTTTATTAAAAGTGATCATGTTAAAGCAAAATTGCCAGCATGGTATAACGTGATTCTTTCAGTAATGTTATTTATCTCCGGTAATTTTTTCTGGTATGTCAGCGATGTCAGAACTTTAGCAATCTTTCTGTTCATCATCACCTTGACAATCACTTTGCTAGGTTTCAAATTTAAAGCAATTGTCGATAAGAATATCTCTAATTGGGCTGTTGGAATCACTTTAATTATAGCTGGGATCTTAATTATTTATAACTACAGCGTAAACCTATATATCGAATTTATCGTCATTGGTATTTTATGGTTGTTGGCTACCATTAAATGGCCATCCTATAAATTAGGAAAATTATCTTCAAAGTCCATCTTGGGCATTGTTACCTTAGTTCTCGGTATCTTTTGCGCTGTATTAGGCAGCTATTATTATGATGAAACCGCACATATTCAAACAGACAATTATTCAGTTACTTTAGGCAAACAATCAGCTTGGGTCAGCGGATATGCTACCCCTAATTCAAAGATTCATACCTATTTAGATGGTAAAGAAGAAACACCTGCAGAAAAGTCTGATGCAGATGGCTATTTTGAATTTGAAGTAAATGTTCCTGGTAAATGGACAGTAAAAGTTACCAAGGATGGCAAGACTGTATCAGACTATACGATCGTCAAAAAATCTGCTGCATGGAAAAAACACCAAGCCAAGATTGAAGCCAAGGAAGCTAAAAATGACTTCATGGATTACTATGCTGATGCATTTGAAGCTTTAGACAATGTCGGTGTCGACGAATATAATACTTGGCTCGATGAAAATAACAATGGAGATGGCGGATACATTGACGACACCTTGGATGCAGTCCAAAATCAGGATAAAAAAGATGTTCAAGATGCGGTTGCCGATATTATCTTAATCCAAGCTAGCCTTGAAAAAATCAAAAATGCAGATGATTCTGACTATGCTGCTTATCACCAATATTATTCTGATATTAAGAGATTACAATCCGTGGTTATCAACCCGCCAGCCGGTGACATTGACAACTTTGGGAACCTTTTTGAAGAGTACCGCACTAACGTAGACAATAATCTGACCGAAATGGGAAATTAGCCTTGCTTTTATGTAGCCCTGTTACAGCTCAACAGCTTTTGAACTGTAACAGGGCTATTTTAATTGAAACATTTTAAGCGCTCTCATGTGTTAAAATTAAACTTATCATTTACTTCATTAAAAAGTTGGGGATCTTATGAGTTTAAATCATGTCAGTTATTGGGAAAATAGGGACTGGCATCATATCAGCGCCATGGAAGCTGCTAAAAAATCAAATGGTCATCCTATCAAAGCTAGTGAGCAAAAACTGCTATGCGATCTTTGCAGCCATTTTATTAGTCTCTGTGTCGGCAAGAAAATAAGTCCTTATTTCAAACATAGTAGAGGCGACTTCTATAAATATTGTCCAGAAAGAACCGTACTTAAATATAAAAGTTCACCTTTTAGTATTCCTAAGCATTTTGCTGGTCTCAGAATCGTTATCGATAAGAATCAGCATTTTCACTTTGAACTGTTAATTCCAAAGGCAGCTAATCCTGAGCTGTCTAAAAACAAGCGACTGAACGTTTACCGTAACAATCACCATAAAGTTGATCAAGTTAAAGTAGCCGCCGATTCTTTTTTTACCAAAGTCAATTTGGGTAACACTATTGATAATCGTTACGCTGTTTATAACGATTCATCAAGCAACGCCAAACAAATCGCTAATTTTCAAATTCCTAAATTAAATTGCCTTATCTTTAGGGAAAATGATGGCATGCGGGTCAGCCTTGGCAGTGAATTAAATCCTAATAATGAATATCTCGTTTTAACCAGAGGCGATTTTAAGTATTCCGGAATCCAAAAACAAAGGCTGGCCCGCTCCAACGGTTGGAATTTATATCGAATCGGTTTTAGTACTAACGTTAATTCGAAGACAGTCAATGATTTTTTTCAAATGGAAACCATTGACAATGAACCAATTGGCTATCGAATCACTAAAAATACTGCTGGTATTGATTTAATCTGGCCGGAGCATTTTAAAACCAAAGATGGCATTAACTATCTAGGAGATACTCTTTACCTTTATAAACATGGTCAGGGTTGGTTTGACCATGCTCCAAAAACTGAATCGCACCAATCTTTTGATGCCGAAGCGTTCTTGCAGTCATTCGAAGATTCACAGCTGCTTGCTTTAAAAACGGGAGACAATGGGATGGTCGTTGCTTATGGTCGCAGTTTTATCGATATTGCCAACTATAAGCAGTTTATTCCCAGCTCAACAATTGCTGATGATGAAGACCGCAAGCTATTGCTCAAGCCCTATACCAAAAATAATCATCTTTACGTCAAACCCGTATATAACGCTACTTTAAAACAATATGTCGACAAATTCGAAATCAAGACTAGTTTTCTTGCAGCTGGTAAGGAATACCCTTTGCCTGAATTAAAAGCTGGTACCAGTCTTAAAATCTATTATGGTGCCGATTGCGTATTTTCAAAGAATGCCAGTATTCCTAATCATGAGTCGTTAAAACCGTTGCCGTCATCCAATATTCAAAATAAATATGATGATGCAGGCCTACTCAATTTATTACGGCAACAAATTGGTGATAGTAAACCTTTCGTCATTGTCGCTAACCAACTAAAACAAGCATTAAAGCATTATCCAAACACTTATGCCTGGGTATGTACACAAGCCCGGCAAAAAGCCATCAACATTAAAGCTTTCAATATTTTAAACAAAATCGTCAACGGAGAATATTATTAATGAAAGAACTAATTAGTACATCACTGTTTTTAATCGACTATTCAGATAAAAATAAATTGACCGCTTACTGTAAGGCAATACTAAACAAGGCTTCTGGTATCTTGAGGCCAGTCGGCAATTACGATTATCCAGAGATTGATCTAAGCATCAACCTAAATATTCAAAACAATTTTAAAAACTACAGCAAGTCTTACATTTTTTGCGATCTTATTCAATACAATCAGCATCTCGAACTAGATAAAGGTACCGAAAAACTACCGGTTGTCGTTCAACAAAGTAGTTTCAGTAAACCTGAAGAGATTATTAAAGCACTTAGAACATCCGGCATCAATATCGATCATCCCAATTATAATACTCTGGTGTTAACTGCTCCGCCAGCCAATGGTCAAATACAGGGGCTGTATCTAGATATTAAAAATAATCTCTACTTAAAAGATAGTGGTCATAAATATAGTCTGAAATCCAGCAATACGTTTCTTAGGAAATACAACTTCGATACCAGAAACCAACTTCATAAATACTGCTATGAAGTTGCTGCTCCAAAGGATGCAAATGATCGATTCTTTTTAACCAGCGAAGAGAATCTTGAGATATATTCACCAAACATCTCAAACGTTCCAACTAAAGATGTTTATGGTATCGTTCGTTCCGAAATTTTAGAACGGCTTAAAGATCATACCGCAAAACACAGTAAATATTCCCAAAATTTAAAGTTGCTCAAGTCATTTCTAAATGATCTTAATGAGGATAACTGGACTACTCAGCTTGCTGAACAGTACCACTATGACGTTCAAAAGGTCAATGACGCCTACGAAGACATCTTTGAGAACGCACAAAATCTGGTAGCTGGTAATGACGAGGATATGGCTAACCTCAAGTACACAATTAAAAACAATGAGTCAATTCGTCAAGTAGCCATCAACGAAATTGAAGACGACTGGAAAAAACAAAATGACTCTAAAGCAAAACAACTAGAAAAACTAACAAAAGGTATTAGTTCACTCAGCACCAAGAAAACTGAGCTTACTAAACAAATTGAGGAGCTGACGGCTAAAAAAGAAAAGCTCGAGTCACAACAGCAATTAGCCACGGATGTTGAAGCTAAGGTCCAGCAACGAATTGAAGACGCACGAAAAAACGCTGCCGACTTTATTGCTGAAATGGCCTTTAATCAAGCAGCGACCCCAAAGATCAACCCTGTCAGCCATCCCCAACATTTGGCAATCTCGCCATTTAATCCCATTAAGTTCAAGGTAGACCAACAAGCTGCACCTATTGAATCTACCAGCGCCAAACTTGCATATGACGCTCTTAAAAGTACGTTATCGACAATGATTGATAATCAGAATCTGCTCAGCCAGCTGACCGCATATCTTTATGTACTTCACAATCAAAACCGGCCCCTTTTGTTGATTGGCGAAGACGCGCTTGATATTGCCCAATTGGCTGCATTGCGTTTAACTGGCCAGCCAGCAGTACAAATCGAATGCACCGACAGTTTTTCCGCAACCGTCTGTCAAGAACTGCAAGCCATTGAATCATCAGTCATTGTTTTAAATAATCTGGTCGGCAGTGCCTGGCTTTCGCATATCAACTCATTAGTGCACCTACCTAACAAATGGCTCATACTAACGGAAAGCTTTAATGATGATTTGAATTTAGCGCCACTAGGATTATATAATTTTGCCACGCCAATTTTCACCGATATTTTTGAATTACACTCAGCCAAACTGGCAGTGACCCCAATAATTGATAAAAGTGCTCGTTTTTATCCGTTTAGCTACCCTCATATTGCCGATCTCAAAGACATCAGCCAATCGATACGAAATCATATTGAAGAAGAAACTGCCTGGATAAACAAGGCTCTAAGTAGGCACGATGCTTACCTGCCGCTATTTGGCTATATCTATGCAAGTGGCCAAAACAATTTGCTTAGCAAGTTGTTAGCTAAAAATGATACGAAAACCGTCCGTCAATTAATTAAATTCCAGGAGCTTGACTGATGGTTGAAATTTCAAAAAAATCCCTGCTGCAACAGATTGAAACCGATCTGAACATTTGCGCGCTTAATAATACTAATTCACAAGTCAGACGCCCTGGTTTATATCAGGCAACGGTCGTTTTTAGTGCCACGGCTCGTCAGATGCTTTTTATCCTATCCCAAAGTCAGCAAGGTATTCGTAAGGAAGATTTAATTGATGCAACCGTTAAATTCATCAAGTCTTTTGAAAGTATCAATCAAAACTTTGATCGGCCACCTCAGGATAAAATCTTCGCGACTGCTCCGATTAAGATTGCCGATTATATTTTCAATCGGTTCCTCAATAATGGATTCTTTTTAAGCAACACCAGAAATAGTAATACTTTCTATTTTCCGGCGCCTACAAGGACAGCTGTGTTTAAACAGCGACTTTTTATTCGTTCCTCGTGCTTAGCTAGCTTTCATTCATCAATATCGGGAGCAGGCATTTATCAAAAATCTAAAAATCCTAATACGGGCAATGCAAGAACCATCTTCGGCCTGCCAAATTACACCGTGCAGGATTTTGCCGCTGTGATTAATTCAAAAAACGATCAATGGCTTCGCAATACTTGGAATTCAAATCATAATTCAGCTTTACCAGTTATTAATGACGATCTATCAAAACAAATCGGCATTATCGTCGAGCACGATGAAGATCGGCTGCGAGTCTATCCACAAGATGTTTCCAATCCAATCATTGCCTGCAATCTTGACTATGTTTGCTGGTCGTTATTTACGGAACTTCACTCGAAAAATTATGAATTAAAACAGAAGAAACTCTCAAATAAAAGTAAATTACACAAGCTTTTAAACAAGAAAATGATGATTTTTGAGTTGTCCAACCAGCTTCCCGACCAAGAACAAGAGCTGCTCAAATTATATTCATGGCCATTGTTTTTAATAAATGATGCTGCCGAGCAAAACATCTACATGATTGATTTGGCAATTTATCACCAGCTGCATGATTTAATTTATGGCACTACCCAAACAGAAACCAGCCAAGCTGCTGCCAAGGCTTCAAAATCTAATCGGCTTAAATCAGCCAAGAGCACCACTACCCGGCCAGTTGCAAAAACCAATCAAAAACCATCTGACACAACACCAAAATCAGCCCAAGCATCAAAACTTCCTACAGATATAGAAAAAAGAAACTTGCAAAAATTACGAGATCGGTTGGATTCAGAATATCTCCGTTTCGCACAATCGTTTTCAAAAGCTAAAAAAGATGCCTTTGATATGGTTATTCCACACCTTTGCACATTAAACGCTCTTGCTATGAAAAAGATTTTCGCGCAATCAGACTATCATTTTATCGGGTTTGATATCGGTTGTGCCGGCGCCAGCAATTCCAAGCAATATTGCTTATGCAACACTAACTATACTTGGGGAGTTGTCATTGCTAAAGATAAGGCCCAACAGTATGTGAATATCGAGCATCTTAGTACCCATGGCATCCTTTCCTTTGAAAACTATGTAAAAGTTGAAAAGATCGTCAACAAAATGAAGAGCGATCTGATTGAAATCGCCCAAAGATCTGGTACCAATGACTATTGGTCGCGCCCCTACACAAACGCAATTCTTGCCTACGAGAAAACGCAGCCCGCCCTATATCAATATCTACAATCGCTAAGAGCAAACCAACTGCCGGTCCCAGTTGAAATTGACAATGAACTTAAAAATATGTATAAAAAATCTAATTATTGATTTTGTTAATCGCAGAGCCCAAAAAAGAAGTGCCTTTATGAAGCCACCTCTTTTTTGGGCTTTAGACCTTTTATAGGCAGCAAGAACTGTTAAAATGGTTATGATATGCGTTTACAAACAACGCATCTATACTGGAAATATATTAAAAGAGGACAGAGATATGACTCAACTCAACTCAACTCAACTCAACTCAACTCAACTCAACTCAACTCAACTCA
>OODN01000985.1_pt1 | contig 12101 bp, 10 predicted proteins | sample 1671651 | NCBI WGS metagenome assembly OODN01 (sample SAMN06348178, study PRJEB24527) | human gut metagenome | biome: human gut; feature: ankylosing spondylitis patient; material: feces | host: Homo sapiens | place: China | collected 2015-10 | reverse complement strand
CCAACATGGCAAGATGCTTTGAAAGAGTTTTACAAACAAGAAGTGAAATAAGAATCAAGGTCAGTTAAATAGATTTGAATATATTTGACTGACCTTTTTAATAGAGTTTTCAGGAGAAACTACGTATAAAAATGTCAGATTTACTTATTATTATTCCAGCCTATAACGAAGAAGGCTCGATTGAAAATGTTGTTAACAACATCATTCAAAATTATCCTCAATATGACTACGTCATTATCAATGATGGCTCTCGTGATAAGACTTCACAAATTTGCCATGAGAATCATTACAATATTGTTGATTTGCCAGTGAATCTCGGTCTTGCGGGAGCTTTTCAAACAGGTTTAAGATATGCATATGAGCATGGTTATAAAAAAGCGGTGCAATTTGATGCAGATGGTCAACACTTACCAGAATATATTCAAGGTCTGGAAGAAAAAATCAATGATGGCTTTGATTTAGTTATTGGTTCTCGATTTGTTACAGAGAAACGACCAAATTCTTTACGAATGTTAGGTAATATCTTAATTAGTTCAGCTATTAAACTTACCACTGGTAAGACAATTAAGGACCCAACTTCAGGAATGAGAATGTTCTCAGAAGATTTAATTAAAGAGTTTGCACTCAATATTAACTATGGTCCAGAGCCAGATACTGTGTCTTATCTCATCCGTAATGGTGTAAAAGTTGCGGAAGCACAAGTTAGAATGGAAGATAGACAAGCGGGAGAAAGTTATTTGACTCTTTCTCGTTCTATTAAATATATGACACATATGTTTGTGTCAATTCTACTCATTCAAAACTTTAGAAAGCGAGGCTAGACTCCATGACTATTTGGTTTCAAATTGTTCTAATTTTTGTATCTCTAGCGACAGTTACCTTTATTCTTAGAGGGATTAGAAAATCTCAAGTACAAATTAATGATTCACTATTTTGGATTTTCTTCTCAGTAGTATTGCTTATATTTAGCGTCTTTCCAAAATTAGCTGAGATTATTGCGAGTGCGTTAGGAATTGTTTCGGCGGTAAACTTTATTTTTCTCTTTATCATTTTCCTTCTACTGATTAATCAATATCAATTAACAGTTCGCTTGTCTAAACTTGATACAAAGTTCAAAAACTTAGTACAAACAATTGCCTTGAGAGGGAAAGATGAGTAAAAAAAGTCAGCTTCCAGATGCAAAAACGATATATTTTTGGAATCTGCTGGGAAATTTAGCAGCTTCAGGTGTATCGGTTTTATATCTCTTAATCGTTACTCGATTGACTTCGGCGTCTCTAGCTGACCAATTTAGTTTGGTATGGTCTATCGGGACTCTTTGGGTAGTTATCGGTCTTTTTCAAGTTCGAAATTATCATGGAACAGATGTAAGGCAGAAGCATTCGTTTAGAGCGTACTTTCAAGCCCGCATTCTGACGATACTTGCCATGATAGTAACACTGTTACCTTATTTAAAGATAATAGGGGGTAATAGATATACCTCGTCTGTTATTTTAATGGCGTTTCTGATGATTTTATATCGAGCTTGGGATTCAGTCTCTGATCTTTTTCAGGGGTTGTTTCAACAACGTGAGCGTATGGATATTGCAGGAAAGACCATGTTCTATCGTTATTCGACTAGTACGGTGGTCTTGTTTCTTGCTTTGCTTATTTCAAAATCTCTTATTACATCCTTGCTAGCTTTGACCATTTGGAATGGACTTTTTATTCTATTATATGAGTTTAGGTTTGTTCATCACTTCGAATCAATTAATTGGAGAGGAGTATTTGACCTAAGGAAGATTCATGAGTCTCTGGATATCCTTAAGGAGTGCTTCCCACTTTTCTTGAACGGTTTCATACTACTTTATGTTTTAAATGAGCCTAAATTAATCATTGAGCGAGGTTTATCTGAGGGAGTATTACAAACAGGAATGCAAAGAGATTTCAATATTCTCTTCATGCCTGTCTTTTTCATGAGCCTTATTATTCTAATGGTTCGTCCTTTGATTACACAACTTGCTTTTTTGTATGTGGATAAAGAATATGAGAAGTTTGATTCGATTATCAAAAAACTTTTGCTTTATATCATAGGTGGTGGGTTACTAGTAGTTTGTTTAGCTTATTTACTAGGAGTCCAAGTATTAGGACTAGTCTTTGGATTAGATTTAGCATCTTATCAGGTACCATTTACAATTTTGATTTTAGCTGGAGTTTTGTACGCTGTCGCGATTATTTTTGAAAACATCCTTACCATTATGCGAAAGCAACACCTACTGATTGCTATTTATGTTGCAATGTTGGTTGTTACTTTATTAATTACTAAGACATTTATCTATTCGTGGGGGATGCTTGGTGCTTCATTAGCATTTTTAGTAGTTATGATTGTGTATGTGTTTGGTATTTCAATTATTTATTTTAGAGAAAGAATTAAAGAGAGAAGACAATGACTTACGATTTGACTGTAATTATTCCAGTATATAATATGGAAAACTTACTTTCTAATTGCTTAGACAGTATTGTAGAGCAAAATAAACTTGAAGAATGTTCACTGAGAGTAATATGTGTAAATGATGGAAGTACCGATAATTCTAAAAAAATCATAGAAGAGTATTCAAATAGATTTTCATTTATTGAACTCCTTAATAAAGAAAATGGTGGAGTTTCTTCTGCTAGAAATGCAGGGCTTGATTTGGTAAGTGATAGTGAATATGTCACTTTTATTGATCCTGATGATTCTATTTGTCCAGATTATATTCAAAACTTTATTTTGAATAAAGGTAGTGATGTTATTTACTTTGATTTTGATTTAGTTGATTCGGAGGGGAAATTACTTAAGCACTTAAATGTGAATCCTTTTTATTCGAAGTTAGAATCTGAAGAAGTGAATCTACGTTATTTCCTATTAACAAAACATGCTTCTTGGACTAGAATTTATAGGTCAGAATTCTTAAGTAAATTTCGTTTTCCTATAGGAAAAATTTACGAAGATATTGCTTTGATGCCATATATAACTTCTCTATGTTCTAGCGTGAGCTATATTCAAATACCAATATATAAGTATACGGTGAATACTGCCGGCTCTATCATGAATTCTAATAAATCGAATATATTTGATATTTATGATTCATTAAAGTATTTATTTGATTTATTTAATGATAAATTCGAAACCTATAAGGATGAGCTGCAATATTTAGCAATTGAGCACCTATGTGTCGGACATACTTATCGTTTGTTAAATTACCCTGAGGCTACAAAACAAGATTTTAAAGATATTATTATCTTTATGGAGAAGTATTTTGGAAAACATTGGGATAAAAATAAGTATGTTAAACGTGGAGTTCAAAAAGTAAATATTAATTCATCGCTATCATATGTTGTCCCTGTATTTTTGAAATTCTTAAAATACGGTGGTTTTAGTGTTTGGCCAGTTATCAAAAAATTGAAAGGTAGTTGAGTGATAATGCGGACAGATTTAATTGCTTCAAAAATGCAGGAGGTTTCTTCTGATTTTTTGAAAAATTTACGTAAGCACTGGATGCAGGTTATCCTGGTTTGGCTTACAATTGGAGTAATATATATATATTTAGGTGGTAGTCTTGTAAATCTTCCTAAAAGTTTATTATTAGTAACAGGTATATTCTTTTCTATCATTATTTTATTACCAGGGAAATTTTATAACAAAATAGCCATTGCTATTGTACTTTCAGGAAGTTTATTTGTTGTTTCTTCCCCTAACCTTGACATTCCAGATGAGAATGCACATTTTGCTCGTGCCTTATATGTAGCAGATTTCCATGCTTATCTACCGAAAAAAGACAAGGATTTAAAAGTCTCAGATGATGTTAGTAAGGTTACTAAAGAGTTTAAAGTTCCTTTAAAACAAACTGGTTTAGATAAGATAAAGGTATCTTTTAAAAAGGTACATTCTTCACTCTTTATTGTTACCAATGCATCATCATTTATCCCTTACATTCCTCAAGTGATTGGTATTTGGATAGCAAGGATTCTAGGACTTAGTCTCCTATGGTTAGTCATTTTAGGTCGTTTTTGTAATTTAGTGTGTTATGCTTTAATTACTCGTCTTGCTATAAAAAAAGCTAAAGGTTTTGAAATTCTTTTTGGCACCATTGCTTTGTTACCAATGTGTGTTTATTTAGCGGCTTCTTTCAGTACTGATGGAATGGTTAACGCATTAACGTTTTATTTGATAGCACAGTTCTGTTATCTGATAAATAGAGAACAAAAAGTAAGTTTAAGAGATATGATCATTTTTGCAGCACTGAGCTTAGTTTTAGCAACGATGAAATTACCATATGTTCTTTTAGTGGGCTTATTATTGTTTATACCAAAGGAAAAGATGACAATTAAGAAGAACTATCTTTATGCAGCTCTATTAATTTTTGTTACCGCCATATTAAGTTTCTTATGGTTGAAGCAATCGAGTGATATTAATGCAAGTAAGGTAACTCATGGTGCAAACCCAGTGGACAAGATAAAATTCACTATTGCACATGCTAACGTCTTTTTCAAGACCTTCCTTCGGGAATGGATTGACTTGATTCCCAATAAGATGGGGTCATTATTTACTTTCGGTTGGTTAACCTATGGTTTAGGTAATATTTCGTGGTATTATCTTATCTTTGTAAGTTCTATTATTTTAATGCTTCCTCAACCTTTACCTTTACCAAAAATTAGTAAAATTGGTACTGCACTTGTAGCTATTGGAATTTCATTTGGTATTTTAATGACTTCATATCTTATGTGGGGCCAAACTGCTGATATTAGTTTTGCAGGTGTTCAAGGTCGTTATTTCACAGGTGTTTTACTCCTATTAGGTTTGTTTGTTAACTGTTCAAGAGTATTTTATCCTCAAAATAACATAGACTTCGATGAGACAATTGATAGACGAGAATACTTTGTTTATGTTATTGCCAATCTGTTTATATTGATGTCAGTAGTATTGACAATTCTTCAGTATTACGGTGTGAAGAACTGAATTTCTAGCATTTTATAAATAGTTTTTTTAAGCAGTCCTTAGTGGCTGCTTTTCTGTTTGCATTAGGCAAAAGCTTTGTAAAATGGTATAATTGACTAGATTATAGACTTGTTAGAAAGGGGATTTATGCAACACGTATTCATTATCGGAAGTCGTGGACTTCCAGCAAAATACGGTGGTTTTGAGACATTTGTAGATCAATTAGTCTCCAACCAAGTTTCATCCCAAGTTAAATACCATGTTGCCTGCCTTTCTGATCAAAAGGCCTATGAGCATTTCGAATATAAGGGTGTAGATTGTTTCACGATTAAGGCACCGAAATTAGGACCGGCTCGCGTTATTGCCTATGATATGATGGCTATTAATTACGCTTTGAAGATAATCCATGAGGAAAATATAGAAGAACCGATTTTCTATGTTCTAGGAAATACTATAGGTGCTTTTGTGGCTCCCTTTGCTACTAAGATTCATAAAATTGGTGGTAAATTCTACATTAATCCAGATGGTTTGGAGTGGAAAAGAGCTAAGTGGCCCAAGCCAGTACAAGCTTATCTAAAGTACTCTGAGAAAGTAATGACAAGACATGCTGATTTAGTTATCTCGGATAATCCAGGCATTGAAACTTATATTCAAGATGCCTATCCGTGGTCTAAGACAACTTATATTGCTTATGGAACAGACTTATCACCGACAAGACTTACAAATCAGGATGCTAAAGTTAGAGATATTTACAAGACGTGGAACACTTACGAGAAAAACTATTATTTGATTCTTGGTCGTTTTGTTCCAGAAAATAACTATGAAACGGCCATTCGTGAGTTTATGAGTTCCTCAACAAAACGTGATTTAATTATTATTTGTAATCATGAGGGCAATGCTTATTTTGAGGAATTGCGTTCTAAAACACAGTTTGATACGGATCCACGTGTGAAGTTTGTTGGAACAGTTTATGATCAAGACCTATTAAAATATATTCGCAAAGAAGCCTTTGCTTATATTCATGGTCATGAAGTTGGAGGAACCAACCCTGGCTTACTGGAAGCTATGGCACAAACTGATTTGAATTTAGTATTAGGCGTCTCATTTAACCGGTCAGTAGCTCAAGATACAGCTTGTTATTGGAAAAAAGATGAGGGCAATCTGTCCTATTTGATTGATCAAGTAGATGGTGTTTTAGATTACTCTGAACTAGGAAAGTTAGCTAAGGAGAACATGGAACAGAACTTTACTTGGAAAAAAATTGTAGGTGAGTACGAGGAGTTATTTTTATCATGAAAGTAAATATCTTACTGTCAACCTACAATGGTGAGCAGTATTTAGCAGAACAAGTGAAGAGTATCCAAGAGCAAACCTATCAAGAGTGGAAACTTCTCATACGTGACGATGGTTCATCTGATGGGACAGTTGAAATTATTAAACAACTGGCTGCACGAGATTCACGTATTCACTTTATCAATGAGAATCATGTTGAAAACGTTGGTGTAATCAAAAGTTTCCATGCCCTACTTAAGCATGGGGAGGCAGACCTATACTGTTTCAGTGATCAGGATGATTTTTGGCTTCCTGAAAAAATCTCACTTCAAGTGGCAGAAGCCAAAAAGTATTCTCAGGATAAACCTTTACTCATTTACACAGATTTAAAGGTAGTGGATGAAAATTTATCTGTCCTGCATGAGAGTATGATTCGTACTCAGTCTGACCATGCGAATACTGAGCTGATTCAAGAGTTGACTGAAAATACAGTTACTGGTGGCGTTGCTATGATAAACCATGCTTTAGCAGAACTATGGACTGGTGAGGAAAAGCATGATTTACTGATGCATGACTGGTATCTGGGTTTGCTAGCTTCTGCCTTTGGTAACTTAGTCTATATTGATGAGCCAACCGAGCTTTATCGTCAGCATAGCAGTAATGTCCTTGGCGCCCGAACTTTGCGAAAGCGGATGAAAAATTGGGTTAGACCCCATATCCTTTTTGCCAAATATTGGAGTCTTATCAAAGCTAGTCAAGATCAGGCTAGAAATTTGTTAGAACTCCCGTTAAGTTCACAGAATAAGGAAATCATTGAAAACTTTGTGACAATTATGGATGCTCCATTTAGAGAACGTTTAGCACGTATCCGAAAATACGGTTATCGAAAAAATAGAGCTTTTCACACAACTGTGTTTACGACATTGATTCTTACAAAGTTTGCATATAGAGGAGAGAAAGATGTTAGACTTTTTTAGTCAGAAAAATCGTATTTTGTTACGAGAAATGGTTAAAACCGATTTCAAATTGCGCTATCAAGGTAGTTTAATCGGTCATTTGTGGTCTATTTTGAAACCACTTATGCTCTTTACAATCATGTACCTAGTGTTTGTTCGCTTCTTGCGTTTTGACGACGGAACACCGCATTACGCTATTGGCCTCTTAATTGGTATGGTTACATGGAGTTTCTTTTCAGAAGCGACGAGTATGGGTATGATGTCAATTGTATCAAGGGGTGACTTGTTACGAAAATTGAATTTTTCGAAAGAGATTATCGTCATTTCATCTGTTGTTGGGGCTTCAATTAACTATATTATCAACCTACTTGTTGTCTTTGTTTTTGCCTTGGTAAACGGTGTTAATTTTTCAGTTGGATGGTTGACAGTTATTCCATTATTTGCGGAACTTTTCCTTTTCTCAGCTGGTATTGCCTTTGTCTTAGCAACGCTCTTTGTTAAGTACCGTGACATTGGTCCGATTTGGGAAGTAGTTATGCAAGCTGGTATGTATGCGACACCCATTATCTATTCATTGACATTTATTTTGCAACGTGGACAAGTTAAGATTGCAAAACTGATGATGTTGAATCCTTTAGCACAAATTATTCAGGACTTGCGACATTTTATTGTCTTCTCAGGTAGCTTACGTGGTTGGGATTTAATTGGACATAAGGCTATTGCTATCATTCCGTATTTCCTACCACTTGTTATCTTTGCTATTGGTTACTACATTTTCCATCATCAAGCTAAAAAATTCGCGGAGATTCTCTAATGACAGAAAAGAAAATTGCAGTTAAAGTGGACCATGTAAGTAAGTTTTTCAAATTACCGGTTGAGTCTACTCAAAGTCTTAGAACTGCCCTAGTAAATAGGTTTAAAGGAATCAAAGGCTATAAAGAACAACATGTCTTGAAAGACATTGACTTCGAAGTTGAGGAAGGTGATTTCTTCGGAATCGTGGGACGAAATGGTTCAGGGAAATCAACATTATTGAAGATTATTTCTCAAATTTATGTTCCTGAACAAGGGACGGTTACCGTAAATGGCAAAATGGTTTCATTTATTGAACTTGGTGTCGGTTTCAACCCTGAATTAACTGGACGTGAGAATGTTTATATGAACGGAGCCATGCTTGGCTTTACGACGGCAGAAGTTGATGCCATGTATGATGAGATTGTTGAGTTCGCAGAGCTTGAAGATTTCATGAACCAAAAACTCAAGAACTACTCGTCTGGTATGCAGGTCCGTTTGGCTTTCTCTGTGGCTATCAAGGCACAGGGTGATGTTCTTATCCTTGACGAGGTTCTTGCAGTAGGTGATGAAGCCTTCCAACGTAAGTGTAATGACTACTTTATGGAACGTAAGAAATCAGGGAAAACAACAATTCTTGTAACCCATGATATGGGAGCTGTTAAGAAGTACTGTAACAAGGCTATTTTGATTGAGGACGGATACATTAAAGCCAAAGGCGAGCCTAGAGACGTTGCCAATCAATATAGTTTTGACAATACAGAACAAGTAATCACTTCAGAACAATCAGGAATTGAAAGAAGTGGTTCAGTTGTGGAAAATCTGAAGTTATCACTATTGTCTTCTAAGAGAGCGACACCAAATGAACCAATTTCATTTGATTTGATGTATACTCTGCTAGAAGATGTGCCTACTTATATTGCTATCTCATTTACAGATATTGATCGTAATATTTGGATTTACAATGATAATACGATGGATAATTTAACAAGTGGCAAGGGTGATGTTAAAGTAAACTATCAGTGTTCACTGGCAGGGCTAAACGATATTAAGTTAAAACTCGAAATTACTGTAAGGGATGCGAATAACCAAGTTCTAGCCTTTCTTCCAGCTGATGAGATTCCAGTTATTGTTCTAAATAGGGATGATATTGATGAAGATGACGAGTCAGCTAAAGATTCTGCAACTGGTATTATTCAAAGAAATGGGAAGTGGAGTTTTTCTTAAGAGAAAAAAGGGAAGTTTGAATGAAAGTATCGATTATTTGTACCAATTATAATAAGGGGGATTGGGTACGAGAGGCTATAGATAGCTTTCTCAATCAGAAAACTAATTTTGATTTTGAGATTATTATCATTGATGATGCTTCAACAGATCATTCGTATGAGATTATTCAAGAGTATCAAAAAAAGTTTCCTGAAAAAGTTAGAACTTTTCGTAATGAAGTGAATCTTGGCATTACTAGAACATGGAAAAAAGTTTGCCAAGAAGCTAAGGGTCAATACATCGCGAGATGTGATAGTGATGATTTTTGGACGGACCCATTAAAACTTCAAAAGCAAGTTGATTTGCTAGATGCTTCAACGGATTCACTATGGTCAAATACCGAATTTGACATGGTAGACCTAGACGGAAATCTTATCCAAAAAGATGCCTTTGCTAATAAGGCACTTCCTTTGATTGATTCTTACGAAGAGATGCTTGTCATGAAAGGAATGACAATGGCTTCAACCTGGGTGGTTGATACCGCTCTTATGCAAGATGTATCTGCTCAAATTAGCGATACAGCTGCAGACGATACATTTGAGTTGCAACTTGAATTATTCAAACGCACTAAAATTTCTTTTTTGAGTGATTCCACTACTGTATATCGTATGAATTTGGGATCTGATTCAAAACCTATGACATTGGAGACTGCTGAAAGGCGGTTCACTGGTATCTTAGATTCTCAAATTAAATATCTCAACAAGTATCCAGATCAGGATATTCAAAGAATTTCACACTTGGCCCTCGTTAAGGATCGTGATTTGGATATCTTAGTTTTTAAAAAAGACCGTCAGATAGAAGACTTGAATTTGAAACTAAATCAGGTATCACAGATTTCTCATGACCAAAATGAGTATATTGAAGTCTTGAAGAAAGAAAATCAAGATTTTCAAAGTGAGTTGAATCGTATACAGAGTTTATATGATGACTTACAAATCCAATATAACAGTGTTGTTACTTCGAGAAGATGGACAATACCAACTAAAATTATTAATTTCTTTAGGAGAAGTAAATGAAACGTCTATTGCTTTATGTTCATTTCAATAAATATGATCATATTAGTCGACATGTATTTTATCAACTTGAACATATGAGACCCTTGTTTGATAAATTGGTTTTTATTTCAAATAGTCGTCTTAGTGAAAGTGAAGTACAAAAGCTTCGTGATAAACACTTGATTGATGATTTTATCCAACGTGAGAATAAGGGTTACGATTTTGCTGCTTGGCATGATGGTATGGAATTTGTTGGATTTGATAACTTGAAACAGTATGATTCTGTCACTGTTATGAATGATACCTGTTTTGGTCCTCTATGGGATATGGCACCAATCTATGATAAATATGAATCAAACCCAAATGTAGATTTTTGGGGTATGACTAATCATCAAGGAATCAAGGCTGGTGATATTTATATTCATGAACATTTGCAATCTTACTTTATTTCATTTAAAAAACGTTTAGTTGAATCTAGTGTTTTCCAAAAGTTCTGGAAGTCAGTTGAGAGTTTCGAAGATGTTCAAAAGGTAATCGATAATTATGAAACTCTTTATACCAAGAAGTTTATGGATGCTGGATTTAAGTATGAATCGATTCTTAATACGATTCCACTAAATGATAAGTTTTTCCATAGTAATTTTACAATTCATTATCCTCATGTTTTGCTTGATGCAGGGGTTCCATTTATTAAGGTTAAGACATTTGATTTAACCCAGCACCTTGCACCTTATTTGCTTAAGGAAATTGAGAATAGAACGGACTATCCGGTAGAATTCATTTTGTCACACATGTCGGATATGAGTTTACCGACTCCACCTTATTTACTTGATCGCAAAGTCATTGAGGAAAGCTCAGAGACATATTCAGACACTAAAAAAATTGCTGTACATCTTCACACCTACTATGTCGACTTACTCGAAGACTTTTTGAAGCAATTTGAGAATTTTCACTTTACTTATGACCTCTTCTTAACAACGGATTCTGAAGAGAAGAAGGAAGAGATTCAGTCTATCCTTGATAAGAATGGAAAAGTAGCTCGAATCTTTATTACTGGGAATCGTGGACGTGATGTTATTCCAATGCTTAAGTTGAAAGATGAACTTTCTGCTTATGATTATATTGGACATTTCCATACGAAAAAATCACCAGAATACCCTTATTGGGTTGGAGATTCATGGCGAAATGAACTTTTCTCAATGTTAATTCAACCTGCTGATAATATTATTGCAAATCTAGAACGTGATGATAGGTTAGGGCTTGTAATTGCTGATATTCCAACTTTCTTCCGTTATACTAAAATTGTGGATCCTTGGAATGAGAATCGTTTTGCCGAAGGAATGAATGATTTATGGGAGCGTATGAATCTTGGTCGAGAAATTGACTTTGATAAGATGAATACTTTTATCATGAGTTATGGAACATTTATTTGGTTTAAATATGATGCTTTGAAACCGTTGTTTGACCTTGATTTGCAAGATGAAGAAATCCCAGCAGAACCAATTCCTCAACATACCATTTTGCATTCAATTGAGCGTATTCTAGTTTACCTCGCATGGGCAAGACGTTATGATTATGCGATTGCAAAAAACGATATCTATATTACGCCTTTTGTAGATAATGTTGTGTTAAATATCCGACCTGATACTTTACCAAATACCTATATTAATTTTGATAATATCGGTGGTATAAAAGGTGCTCTCAAATATATTATTGTAGGTCCAGGAACTGCTGTGAAGTATATTTTGAGAAGAATAAAACGTAGATTTACATCCAAGAGTAGTAAAAATACTATGAAATAGTAATTATCCCCCTCCCACTTACGAATAGGTAAGTAGGAGGTTTTTTCTTATGTATAGTATT
>OODN01000975.1_pt1 | contig 12145 bp, 11 predicted proteins | sample 1671651 | NCBI WGS metagenome assembly OODN01 (sample SAMN06348178, study PRJEB24527) | human gut metagenome | biome: human gut; feature: ankylosing spondylitis patient; material: feces | host: Homo sapiens | place: China | collected 2015-10 | reverse complement strand
TCCTGTTCAGTACAGAAATCATCTTGTTTCTTAGAAATACCTTTTTTTAAATTGTCCTTGACAAAGGGTACACTTTATCCTTTAATTAGTAAGTACTCTTTTATTATTATATTTTATATATAAATAAAGCTGAACTCAAACATTATTTATTTGAGTTCAGCTTTTATATTAATTAAAAATATATATTTAATTTAAAATTAAGCTTGCTTTCCAAAGTGTCTTTCTAATAATCCTAAGAATGCTTTACCATGTCTAGCTTCATCTTTACACATTTCATGAACTGTATCGTGTATAGCGTCTAATCCTAATTCTTTAGCTTTCTTAGCTATTTTTAATTTTCCTTCAGTTGCTCCGTATTCAGCTTCAACTCTAGCCTTTAAGTTAGCTTTAGTATCAGCAACTACAACTTCACCTAATAATTCAGCAAATTTAGCAGCATGCTCTGCTTCTTCAAATGCTATTCTCTTGTAAGCTTCTGCAACTTCTGGGTATCCTTCTCTATCAGCTTGACGACTCATAGCTAAGTACATTCCTACTTCTGTACATTCACCAACAAAGTTAGCTCTTAATCCTTCTAATATTTCTTCATCTACACCTTGAGCTGCACCTATTCTGTGCTCATCTGCCCAAACCATTTCCCCTTTCATTTCTTCAAACTTTTCAGCTCCAACTTTACATACTGGACATACTTCTGGTGCAGTTTCTCCTTCATGTATATATCCACATACTGTACAAACAAATTTTTTCATATTATTACTCCTCCTATATTATATCTATAATTTATTTTAAAACATTTTTATCAAATTTAAGATAGTATATATATACCCGCTCTTTATTACCTTAAACAATAATTTTAATTTTTTTATAAATATCATAGTTTAGGAAATTAATAATAAAAAATTCGCTACGCTCATGTCGCCAACGATATTACACTCGCTACCGCTTCGGTCACATCCGTTGCTCAAAATGTCATTTTTTCATTTTGCCAACTATGTATCCTTACTCATGTTATGGATACATCACTTACTTAAAACTATTACTATGCTGTTACTTTTCTTAAGCTTATAAAATAAGTTAAAGCAAAAAATACAGATGATATAAGAACAATAGTAGCCCCTGTTGCACATCCAAAATGATACGATAAAAATAATCCTAAAATCCCTGATATAACTGCTATTGATATAGAATAAATATGATATTGTCTTATATTATTTGATATATTTCTTGCAGATGCAGCTGGTAAAATCATCATCGAGCTTATAACTAATATTCCAACCCATTGGATAGAAATAGTTACTATAATTGCTACTAATATTGTAAATATATATTCGTAAAATTTAACATTTACTCCTCTACTTCTTGCAAATGTATGATTTATACTAACCAATAAAAATTTATTAAAACAAGTAAACCAAATTAATAAAACAGCTATAAATGATATTATAAGCATAAAAATATCATTATTACTTATACTTAATAAGTCACCTATTAGATATGCTGAATATTTATTAAATCCACCATTATAGGATAATATAACTATACCAAGTGCTACTGCTGAAGATGAAAATACACCTATTATTGTATCTACTGATGCAGTTTTAGCATTTTTTACATTTATAATAGCTATAGTTAGTAATATCGAAAATGCTAACATTGATACTAGTGTATTATTAATTCCAAACATTACTCCAACTGCTATTCCAGTTAAAGCAGAATGACCTAATGCATCTGAGAAAAATGACATTTTATTATTAACTACCATAGTTCCAAGAATTCCAAACATAGGAGTTACAAGTAAAACCCCTAATAATGCATTTTTCATAAAATCATACTGTGCCCATTCAAAAGGAAATAAGAAATCAATTATACTATACCAAAGTGACATTATCTCATTCCCCCTCTTCCTATTTTATCTATCTTTTTATTCAACTCTAATCCAAAAGTATATATAACACTTTTATTTGAAAATACTTCTTCTGGCTTTCCTACACATTCAATAGTTTTATTATTTAAAAATGCAATTCTATCTGCATAATCATATACTACATTTAAATCATGAGAAACCAATATTATAGATAAATCATAGTTTTCTCTTAAATTAGATACTATACTATAAAACAGTTTAAGTCCATTTTGATCTATACCTGATACTGGCTCATCTAGTAATAGTATATCTGGTATAGGTTCAAGCGCAAGGGCTAAAAGAACTCTTTGTAGTTCTCCTCCTGATAATACTCCTAATCTTTTATTTATAAGATTTTCTCCCTGAACTTTTCTTAGACTTCTTAATGCAATATCTTTTACTTTTTTGTCATGAGAAAAGTAAACTGGCCTGTTACTTTGCGTACATGCAAAAACATCAAGTACGCTTACTGGAGAACTATAATCAAAGTCAAGTTTTTGAGGTACATATCCTATAATTGGTCTTCTTGACATCTTGTCATTTCCATCTACAAATGTCAAACTTCCAGAATACTCATTTTCTCCAAGTATTGCTTTTAGTAATGTACTTTTTCCTGCTCCATTGGCTCCTATTAATGCAGTTAATTCACCACAGTGTATATGAAGATTTACGTTTTTTAAAATTTCTTGATTTCCCTTAGTAACACACAAGTTTTCTATTTTAGTACAACATAAACCACTACTACATTTATTAAAATCTGATTTATTATTTTTAAATTCCATTATTTAAACGCCTCTTTTAAAGTTTCTAAATTTTTATTCATAATATCTATATATGAAGAATTCTTAGACTCTTCAGTAACTATCGGATCTAATGTATATACTTTAACATTAGTTTCTTTTGATATAGTTTCTGCTGCTTTTGTTGAGTATTGTGGCTCTACACATATAGCTTTAACATCTAATTTTTTAATTTTTTCTATAGTTTCTTGTAACTCTTTTGCGCTAGGCTCTGACCCTGCCTCTCTTTGTACCACCCCAACTATATTAAGTCCATATTCTTTAGCAAAATAAGGAAAAGCTTCATGGAATGTAACTATATTTTTATTTTTTATATTATCTAATTCACTATGTATTTTATTATCTAGATTTGATAACTGTTCTATATATTCTCTAGCATTTTGACTGTATTTATCTTTATTTATTGAGTTATACTCTATAAGCTTATTTTCTATGTTCTCAACTTGCTTTATAGCATTTTCTACACTTAACCAAACATGAGGATTATACTCTTCATCGTGGTCATGGTCATGGTCGTGATTATCTGATTCTTCCTCATAATCCGACTTGATTAACTCTATTCCTTCACTTGCATCAATTATCTTTAAATCTGGTTTTTGTTCTAATACCTTATCTAAAAATGATTCCATACCAGCACCATTTATTATAAATACATCACAATCTTCCAATAACTTTATATTATCTGTAGTTAATGAGTAATCATGTAAACATCCTGTAGCCGAGTTTGTCATATTTATTAACTCTACATTATCTATATCTTTAACAACATTAGAAGCTAACAAGTACATAGGATAAAATGATGTAACCACTTTTATACTATCTTCTTTATCTTTGCTATTTCCCGATTTATTATTATCATTAGTATTTGAACTACACCCTGTGATAGATAAAATCACTAAAGTTAAAATAATTAATATTTTTTTAAATTTAATTTTCATACATAATCCTCCTTAATAGATACCCATTATAAATTATATTACTCGCATTTTGTCCAGATACCCTTACTATTTATTTTGTAATATACATTGTTTATTATAATTAATTTATTAATAATATTGTTGACTAAAATATTAGTTATCTATACTTTAATTAATTTTAACATTATTAAAATTTACATTAATTATAATTTATTTATTATATTTTAACCATTGATAATCATTTTCATATAAATAAAACTATCACCTCATTTTATTTTTGTCAATATTTTTGTGTCTAATTTGAAATTCACATAATAAAATATTAACATAATTCAATGTTTAATCTTACTAAATTTTACATATTGTAAATATATAAGATTGTTGATACCATTAAATTAATTATAATTTCTAGTTAAATCGAGGTGTAGAAATGTTTGTAAATACCCATACTTTAATAGCAAAGTCAATAGTTAATAATATAGATGAAAATAAACATTTTTTTCTTAATGAAAATCATTTCATTTATGGAAATATAAAGCCAGATTTATCTTCTAAGTATTTTTTTAAGAAACACTATTTAAAAGAATCTTATGATATGATCGAATCTAAAGTAAACTATTTATGTAACCTTAACTTAAATAGCTTGTCTAAATACTTTTCAGTTGGAGTATTAAGCCAAGAACTAGGTGTTATATGCCACTTTTTATGTGATTTTTTATGTGTACCTCATAGCTATAGATGGGAATTTAAACATAGTATGAAAAAGCATCTATCTTATGAAACTGAATTAAATACTATAGCTAAGGAAACTAACTTAAATAAATTTATAGGTGATGATATAAAATACGATTCATTTGGAGAGTTTTTCAATTCTTTATACACTGAATATCAACAGATTTTAGATTATAAAAATGACTTATTATTTTCTGTATATGCTTGCAACAGTGTTGTAAATTATATACTAGACTCTATATTAAAAAATACAGTTAAATCTTATAGTATATCAAACTTTATTTAGGTGTTGAATTTATTCAACACCATTTATTTTTATAACATCTATATATTCTTTTTATATATCATTACAGTATAAAGTTCTATCTAAGCTATAGAATACAAGATTCATCATATTTATTTGCTATTTATAACTCTAATAATCTTAACCTTAAATCATTAATTGCATTTTTAGTAGCTCTAAGTCTAATATCTTCTCTATTTCCCTTTAATATATATTTATTTACTGTAGTTTTCCCATTTATATAAATTCCTATATAAACAAGTCCTACAGGTTTATCAATCGTTCCACCATCTGGTCCAGCTATACCAGTAGTTGATATCGCTACATTAGTATCAAAATTTTTCGCAATACCCTCTGCCATCTCTCTAGCAGTTTCTTCACTAACAGCTCCATATACTTTTAGTGTATTAGGGTTTACACCTAACCTATTTATTTTTGATTCATTAGAATATGTAACACATCCCTCCATAAATACCGAAGATATGCCTGGATAATTTATAAGTGTCGCACTTACAAGCCCTCCTGTACAAGACTCAGCTATAGATATTGTTAGATTCTTTTCTATTAACATTTTCGACACAACAGTTTCTATTGAAATTATTTCCTCTTTCATACTTATCACCTCATAGTTATAATTTTAAGCTTTTTGTATAAATTTAATGTAATAAAATCATATTTTTTATTTGTTTATAGATGCCTTAAATATAAATCCTCTCTTTTTAAATATTTATAAATATTATTAGTCTAGTTTATTTTTATGAGTTATAATATATATAGTTTTATACAAGTACTATAATAGTTTAAATTCTAGTACTAGATAATATATATTTCAATATTTATATTATAGTTTATAATTTATAGGAGGGATTTTATTATAAAAAATTTTGTTTATATATGTTTGATTTTAGTAACAATTGGAATTTTCTTTATAAGTAAAGATAAACTTAATGAATATAATCAAAATTCAAATTATAGCGATGAGTATATGAAAATTAATACAGATCCTATATTTTCTTATACTCCTATTCCAGAAGAGGTAAAGGAAAAAATGCTAGGATTTTCTATGCCTGAGAATATACCTCTAAGTTTTGATGAACTTAGTTATTTAACTTTAAGTTATTATGGATTTGATGGAAATACTTATGTAGGCGAAATGATTGTCAATAAAAGAGTTGCAGCCGATGTTGTTGATATATTTAAAGAAATATATGAAAAAAAATATCCTATTGATAAAATAAAGTTAATAGATGAATACAATGCAATTGATGAACTTTCCATGAATGATAATAATAGTTCTTCTTTTTGTTATAGAACTATAAAAAACACAAATATTGTATCTAATCATGGAAAAGGCCTTGCTATCGACATAAATCCTGTTCAAAACCCTCATGTTATTGGAGATGATATTAGTCCTAAGAGTGGTTATAACTTTAAAGATAGAAGTAATATTAAACAAGGAATGATAATAGAAGGTGACGATTTATATAATGCATTTATAAAAAGAGGATGGACTTGGGGAGGCCACTGGAAAAATCCAGACTATCAACATTTTGAAAAAAAATTAAATTAAAAATTTAAAATATAGGTGATATTATGAATTTAATGACATTAGAAAATATAAGTAAGAGCTATTCAGAAAAAATCTTACTTAAAGATATCTCACTTGGTATTAATGAAGGTGAGAAAATAGGTATTATCGGAGTTAATGGTACAGGTAAATCTACTCTTTTAAAAATTATAGCTGGAGTTGAAGTTCCTGATGATGGTACTATCATAAAAGCTAATAGGGTTAGAGTTGAATATCTACCTCAAAATCCAGACTATAACGAAGATTTTACAGTTTTACAACAGGTATTTAAAGGTACTTCTAGTGAAATGAAACTTCTACTTGAATATGAAGAAACACTAACTGCTTTATCTAATAATTATAACGATAATTTAAACAGCAAACTTATATCATTGCAAGAAAAAATAGATGCTCTTAACCTTTGGGATTTAGAAAGTGAGGCTAAGGCTGTCTTAACTAAACTTGGCATAACTAACTTTAACCAAAAAGTAAAAGAACTTTCTGGTGGACAAAGAAAAAGAGTTTCTTTAGCATCTGCACTTATTACTCCATGTGAGTTATTAATATTAGATGAACCTACAAACCATTTAGATAATGATACCATTGATTATTTAGAAGAATATCTAAATTCAAGACGTGGCTCTCTAATTATGATAACTCACGATAGATACTTCTTAGATAGAGTTTCTAATAGAATAATAGAACTTGATAAAGGTAGACTATTTAGCTATGATGGCAACTACTCTACATTCTTAGAAAAGAAAATGGAGAGATTAGCACTTGAAGCTAGCATGGAGGAAAAAAGACAAAACTTAATAAGAAAAGAACTAGCTTGGGTAAAACGTGGTGCTAAAGCTCGTACTACAAAACAAAAAGCTAGACTTCAAAGATTTGATGAATTAGTAAATAAAGATACTTATACTCCAGATGAAAAAATGGATATATCTGTTGGATCTACAAGGCTTGGTAAAAAAATAATTGAAATACATCATGTTTCTAAAAAATTTGATAATAAAGTACTTATTGATGATTTAGATTATACTATAGCTCGTACTGATAGAATTGGTATTATAGGTAAAAATGGTATGGGTAAGTCTACCCTTATTAAAATATTAAACGGCGAAATTTTACCAGATAGTGGTCATATAGAAATCGGTGAGACTGTTAAAATAGGCTGTTTTAGCCAAGATGATTCACATATGCATCCTGATATGAGAGCTATAGATTATGTGAAAGAAGCTAGTGATTATATAGAAACAGCTGATGGTACTAAAATATCAGCTTCTCAAATGTGTGAAAAATTCTTATTTAATTCTACTATGCAATATAGCTTTATAGGCAATTTATCCGGTGGTGAGAGACGTAGACTTCACCTACTTAGAACTTTAATGCTAGCACCTAATGTACTTTTACTTGACGAACCTACAAATGACCTAGATATAGCTACACTTAATATACTAGAAGATTATCTAGATGAGTTTAATGGAATAGTAATAACAGTATCTCATGATAGATATTTCTTAGATAGAATATGTAACAAAATCTTTGCTTATGAAGGTGTTGGTAAAATTCATATATTTACTGGAAATTATAGTGATTACAGTATATATAGAGAAATTCAAGGTATCGAATTTAAAGAAGATGTTAAAGAATCTTATGAAAAGACGCCTTTTAAAAAAGAAAAACCTAAACCAAGTAAAAGACTTAAATTTACTTATAATGAACAACGAGAATTTGAAACTATCGATAGTGATATAGAAAAACTTGAACATAAAATAGAAAGTCTTGAAAGTGATTCTATTAAGTTTGCAACCGACTTTGTGAAACTTCAAGAAATACTTAATGAGAAAGCTAATGCTGAAGCTGAACTTGAGCATAAATATGAGAGATGGGAGTATTTAAATAACTTAGCTGAAGAAATTGAGAATTCTAAAAAATAAGAGTTATCCATTTGGATAGCTCTTATTTAATATAAATTTATATCTTATCAATTATATCAAAACTATATATAATATGATCAATTATATCTTCATATATAGGTTCTAGATACTTATCTACCATTACCCTCAAATCATATACTCCTCTTCTACCTTTAGATACAAATATATACTCACAAGTTCCATCTATTCCCTCGCCACATATAAGCTTTCCATTACAATTTCCATTATTAAAATTCACAGATTCTATGCATCCCATATTATTTGCTACTCTTTCTAAGTCTACACAATAAGACATATTTTCAGGTATTTCTATTAAAAAAACTTGCATCTTTATATTAAAAATAACATCTCCATCAAAGCTATCTATAGCTACTGCATCAAAACAATTTTTATTTTTAGGATCTAATTTAACCCAATTCTTAGGAATATCTATAACAAACCCTAAGTCACTTATTTTATTTTCAAAATCCATATCTACATCTTTACTTAAATTCTTATTTTCTTCATATCTAAGTTCCCTTAATAAAAGTCCCGCTCTCTTAAATCCATTTTTATAAGCTTTCATAAGGTATTCTTTAGCTTTAACTATATTTTTCTCTGTTCCTAATCCTTCTTTAAATAACCTTCCTAGTTCATATTGAGCTTGAGAATTATCATTATTAGCACATCTTGTTAAATATATAATCGCATTTTCATAATCTTCATTATCTACTAATTCTAGTCCTGTATCAAAATCATCAATATTATAACCTTGATCTTCTAAAGTTTTTCTAATTATCTCTTGTTGAAATTTAAGTTCTCTTTGTCTTTTCTGTTCACTAAACATTTCTCTAAATATCTCATTTATAGCCATATACTCACCCCATAGATGTTGACTTTACACTATTATTTTATTTTGAAATTTAATTTATGTTACGAAATACGTTCTATTAAATTCCCCTTAATATTTTAATTACTGCATTTAATCTAAATTTTAGAATACTTTAAATATATAGTTGACTTTTTTCTAAATTTAATTTAATATATTAGAAAAGTTAATATATTAAATTCAGTGATAAAGAGAGTAAATTAAGTGGATTTTATAGAGAGCCAAGGATGGTGGAAGCTTGGTAATGAAGTTTAATGGAAGAGAGCTTTTGAGAATGTTACTTGAAACTAAGTATGGTAACAGGCTATCTAGCCTTAACAGATTTGAGTGAATAAAGCATATTTGCATGTTTTATTAATTAGAGTGGTAACGCGGATATTTCGTCTCTTGGTTTTTAACCAAGAGACTTTTTTGTTATAATTTTTACCAATGTTTAGTATATTTACTAATATTTAGTATAAAGGAGGAATATTTATGGAAAAAACTATTATATCAAAAAATGAAAATCAAAGTAAAAACTTATTTAAATTTTTAATACCATCATTATTTGGACTATTACTATTTGTAATACCACTTCCATATGGTAAATTATTTAAACTTGACGGCTTATCTCCTATTAATATAGGAATCGGATTTTTAGCTGAACTAATAAAAATAATTGCTGCTGACTATCTTATTAATATAGCTTTAGTTGTTATACTTGCATCTGCTATTTTATCGGTTGTTAGTAAATTTATAAATATAAAAAATGAATTTATAAATAATCTTTTAAATGTATCTCCGCTATGGCTGACATTTAGAATATTAGGTGCCCTATTTATATTTATGACAGTATTTAAAGTTGGTCCAGAAATTATACACTCAGAACTTACTGGTGAAGTTGTTCTTGGCTTATTGCCTAGCTTACTTGCAATATTTTTAGTATCTGGATTTTTATTACCGCTAGTTGTTGATTTCGGACTTATGGACTTACTTGGAACTTTAATATCTAAGTCTATGTATAAGTTGTTTAAAGTTCCTGGCCGTGCTGCTATAGATGCAATTTCATCTTGGCTTGGAGATGGAACTTTAGGAATAATGATTACTGATACTCAATATAAACAAGGTTTTTATACTGCTAAAGAAGCATGCATAATTTCTGTTTGTTTCTCTTTAGTTTCTCTACCGTTCTCAACAGTTATAGCAGATCAATTAGGATTTATGCCAATGTTTGTTCCATTTTATTTAACAGTATGTCTTGCATCATTAGCTTGTGCTTTAATTATGCCTCGTATATATCCGTTAAATAAATTTAATGATTCTACATATAACAATGTTAATCATTTAAAAGAAGAGCTAGTTCCATCAGGAACTAACCTATTTAGCTTTGGTTTAAATAAAGCAATAAATAGAGCTTCTACTGCTCCATCATTTAAAGAAATTATGATAAACGGATTTAAAACTGTAATAGATATGTACTTAGCACTTTTACCACTTGTTATGGCTTGGGGTACCTTAGCTTTAATAGTGGCAGAATTTACTCCATTTTTCAAAATTATATCTATACCAGTAGTATTTATACTTAAATTATTAGGAATACCGGATGCAACAGCTGCTGCACCTGCTGTATTAGTAGGATTTACAGATATGTTCTTGCCATCAATAATGGTGTCTGGAAATGACATAAGTCAAGTAACACAATTTATAATAGGTACATTATCTATAACTCAATTAATATACTTAACTGAAACTGGAGCAGTTATATTAAAATCAGATATTCCACTTAAATTAAAAGACTTATTTGTGTTATTTATAGTACGTACATTAATATCACTACCTGTAATAACAATTATTGCAAAATTAATATTTAGCCTATAATTAAAAAAGTTATTTCTATATACATAGAAATAACTTTTTTCTGTCTTTACAGAAGTATTGACTTGATAAATATTATTCTGTAAAATTTTAAGTAAAATATGTATTGGGAGTGTTTATATATGAATAATTTATTAAACGAGTTAAACTCTTTAAAAAGTAATTTGGATAATTTACCTATAATGAATTTGTCTGATTTAGATTTAAATAATACAGATTTATTTATCGTAGATATTAATAATGGTTTTGCAAAAGGAGGAGCGCTTTATTCTCCTAGAATAGAAAGTCTTATAAATCCTATAGTTAACTTTACAAAATCAGTATCAAAAGATATAAGAAGTATAATAGCTTTTACTGATTATCATACAAACGAATCTGTAGAACTTTTAAACTACCCTACTCATTGTATTAAAGATACCATTGAGTGTGAAATAGTTGATGAGCTTAAATCTATAGATAATATAAAAATAGTTAAGAAAAATTCAACTAACGGTTTTTTCGCATTAGATAGTTTAAATTTTGATGATACAGATAATATAATTATTGTCGGAGATTGTACTGATATATGCATATATCAATTAGCTATAACTTTAAAGTCTTATTTTAATCAAAATAATATAAATAAAGATATTATAGTTCCAATAAATTTAGTTGATACATACAATATAGATAACGTTCATCCTGCTGAATTATTAAATATAGTATTTTTAAATAGCATGATACAAAATGGAATAAAAGTTGTTAAAGAAATAAAATAATAAAAATTGGGACTGTAGGTAGTTTTGTGTAAATACAAACTTACCTACAGTCTTTTTTGAATGTAAAATTGGTAAGTTTGGAATAATATTCATATTAAACTTTTGGAGGTAAAGAAATGAAAGATCAAAGAGAAATAATTATTCCAGATTTAGACTACCAAGCTGAAGTAAGAAAATGTAAAACCATGGAAGATGTAGTTGGTAAAAATGGATTAATGCAAAAGCTGTTCAAAGATATTATCCAACAATTGCTAGAAGCAGAAATGGAAGAACATCTGGGAAGAGAAAGACATGAAAGAAGTAATGAAGCTAATCCAAACTATAGGAATGGATATAGTTCTAAGACTATTGAAAGTAGTTTTGGTGAAGTTGGCCTAGATATACCAAGAGATAGAAAAGCACAATTTGAACCGAAGGTTGTTAAAAAGTATGAAACTGTATGTAATGAACTAGATAAAAAAATAATAGGTCTTTATGCCTGTGGTATGAGTGTAAGAGATATCCAATCTGAAATGGAAGAACT
>OODN01000965.1_pt1 | contig 12303 bp, 18 predicted proteins | sample 1671651 | NCBI WGS metagenome assembly OODN01 (sample SAMN06348178, study PRJEB24527) | human gut metagenome | biome: human gut; feature: ankylosing spondylitis patient; material: feces | host: Homo sapiens | place: China | collected 2015-10 | reverse complement strand
CGTGCCGTGCTAATCACCGTTCTATTCTTAGCCCACCGCCTTGTCGAGAAAGTTAATTCCCACTCACGTTTTTTAAATTATTTTCGAGCATACTGACGATGTGCTGGTGCTTTATAATTTTGCATAAATGCCAAAATCTGGTCAAACTGGTCACTAAAACAGATACTATTTAGATAAGGATCTTCTACAAAGCCTGCCTTATTCATTTGCTTAAATAGATCGTTTAACGAATCATAAAAGCCATTAAAGTTGTAAAAAGCAACGGGCTTATGATTATCCCCCACTGTTGTCCATGAAGCAGCTTCGGTAATTTCCTCTAATGTTCCAAAGCCACCAGGGAAAGCTAATAGACCATCCGCAAGATTCATCATCGTTTGCTTGCGAATATCCATATTAGGAACAATTCTTACATCTTTTAATTCGTTATAAATGGCTCCACGATCAGCCAGCTCAGTAGTTATTACCCCGTGAACAACGCCCCCATTTTGCAAGACTGTCCGAGCAAGGGTTCCCATCAAGCCAAACGCACCGGCACCATAAACCAATTCAATATCGTGTTGGACCAACCATTCACCAAATCGGTGTGCTTCATGATTAAATGCCGGATCATTACCATCACGTGCACCACAATAGACTGCAATTCGTTTAATCATACAACTACTCCCCTTTAATATTTTTTAGAGAATCTAATTGATGCTTAATTGTTGCTGCCGCACTCTTAATCTCTTCTTCTTCCAATGGATAAAGTTTTAAGAGCAGAAGGTTGCCAATTCCTTGACGACCAATTAACGCTGGAAAACTGATGTAAGTGGAATATTGCGGCTGATAAATTGCAACTGGCAACGCTAATTGTTCATCCGCGAAAATCGCCGTAATAATTCGTAGAGTCCAGGCAGTAACAGCACTAACATTATACCCTAACCCATCAAGAGTGTACCAATTACTAAGGTTCGCCTGAATTTTAAGCTGACTTTGATCTAAGTGGTGGCCATTGATTGCCGCGGTTAAGGGCTGGCCATTTACGCGAACAGTTGACCAAGCGAATACTTGATGGCCATCATGCTGACCATAGACAAAGCCAGTTACATTAGCAGCAGCGACCTTTGCGGTTTCTGCAATTGCCCGATAAAGGCGAGCGGTTTCAACAACTGTGCCAATCCCAATTACTTGTTTTTGCGGTAAGCCAACTTTTTGCTGGAGAACAGCAGTAATTGACTCATTAGGATTAGTAAGGTTAATTAGGATCCCACTAAAATCACTCTTAAAAATCTTATTACCAACTTGTAAGGCCTGCTGATAACTGGTCTCAAGCTCAGCCATTGGTTGTTGCTTCATCAAAGCACTCTTTCCAAAGGCTGTAATAAGAACATCCGCATCGGCTAAGGCAGCATAATCTTGAATAATTATTTTTGTATGGGTCGCCAAGACCGTCTGCGCATCATTTAAATCGGCCTGAATTGCAATTGCTAGTTGATCTTTGTCATCAATCAAAACTAATTCGTCAACTTTTCCGTTCATTACCAACTGGTTGGCTAACATTTCACCCACATGACCGAGACCAATAATTCCAATCTTTCTCATTTTTAGCTCTTCTTTCTATTTCCCGGGAAATAACGAAAGTGAAGATAAGGTTATTACCCTACTTTAAAAAGATAGAGACTAGGAAATAATCTCCTCAGTCTCTTTTATTTTTCCTGAAAATCCTGAACTTCTGGGAAATCACTAAGAATTACATCACGGGCACCCTTTGAGAAATCAAAAGTTGCTTGAGCATTATAACTTTCTTGATGATCTCCTACATGTAATACTACTTGCGTTGGTTGCAAGTCTATTTGGACACCTAACTCAATGGCAGCTTTAACCAATTGTTGAACATCGTCTGAGTAAACATCGCTGATTGCTTGCAGCGGATGTTGGAAATTAATATTTTTCGTATAACGATCATTGGCAATTTTTAACCCAAATGATAATAAATTACCATTTTCAAGTTGATCTGCTAACTGACCACTAAGGGTTAGCGAAGGATCATCCACTCGTCGTTGTACGAACTTCAAAGCAAGCTGGTATTCTCGCGGAGCATTAAACTCAACAATAAAGTTTTGCAACTCTACGATTAACTGCATTGCTTCTTCATGCATCCACGGTAATTGTTCCTTTGGTTTTTGTAAAGCCACTTCATTATTCCGCTTTTTTGCTTCCGCTAATTGTTCCTCCAAATTATCAGGTAATGGTGAAAGAATACTATTTAAAAGTATTAATTCAAGGAAGTTAATCGTATCATCACTAATTCCTGTTCGCGACAACGGGTCAAGGTCAAAATTACGAAATTCAAGATAATCAATTCCCTTATGTAAGGCCCCATCAATATCATGCATATCATGGTTATGCCGCCGTAATCGTACTGGGCCAAAGAATTCCTTCATACTATAGTAAGTGCCATTATCCATGAAGTGCTTTAGTTCTGCAAAATGCTGGTCGTATGAAGTATAGGTAACTTGCTCATTAGTAAAGTTATCATCCCCATAATCACTACAACGCAAACTCCGAACTGGCAACTCCAAATCCTCTGGAATACTATGTGGCATATCTTCAGAAACCGGACTTGCTCCATATAAGTACGTAAATAACCATTGATAAAGGTAGAATTTTTGCGCTAATTTAAAGTAAAGATGATTTTGAAAATCAATGCGGTTTGGATACCGGTCCGCATAAAAACGATGATAAATCTCGTTAATTAATTCACCATCCAAACTAAAATTAACATGGACATCCCCTAAAATTTCTTGAACAATACCATATTTCTTCCCTAGATAATCATGAGTCCCTTGGTCCCATTTCTTAGTAAATGCAGTTTGTAAATACTCAAGGTCATACTGATAAGTCGGTCCTGGCGCCATACTTAACGGCCATAATCGTTCATCACTCCGTAAATGTGAGATAACAATCTGCTCTAACATTTTTAGTTGCCGGACTGCATTCTTAGCCCCAACAACTGGACCCGTTTCAAAGTCCATCATGTCATCCGTATAGCCTGAGTTCAAATAAATATTATATTGCCGTGAACGCAGATTTTCAGGATATGGATAACGACTTGCCCGCCCATTGGTCAAAATTCGGTGCTTCTTTGCCTCTAAACCAAACTGTGAAGAAAAAAGTTTGGCATTTAATGACGGTTCTTTTAAAGCTGCTTTAAGTTGATCATAATCGGTTCCCATCCAAGAATCCCTCCAATCAATCATTTTAATTTTATTCAAATTTAACCATAACACTTTTGAAATATAATAGACAATAATAACTTAATTATTTTACTGGATAATCACTTCAAAATAGATTAACGCTTTCTGTCCTTAATTATATCAATCTCCGCCACCAAGGAACACAAAATTGCTGATATGCTTTATTCTTAGCAAAGAAATGATTAATTCCGCTATTCTTACATTGGTGTTCCCTTAATGAATTGACATAATCAGCATAAACCTTTATTCGTTGCGAATCCGGAACACCCCGCCATGCTATAACATCCTGCATATTTCTTACTAAGTCAGCATAATTACCGCCATCATCATAATCAATAGGTGCCTGCCAATATTTTTTAGCGACCCTTCGAAGCTGACTATCGGTCGGTTGAGTAATATCAAGACGTTGATGAGTGTGACGATATTTACCAGTTACATAATACTCTCCATAGGGAATTCCATAGTTAAAAGATTCTGTATCAGCGATTTGCCGTAATTGATTGGTCGAATAATGCGTGGGGTCTGAATCAACTCTTCCTTGGTTATCAAAGCGATAAATATTCCATTGACTAACAAACTTTCCTGTTTCGATATCAACAATAAATTCAATCATTCGGGCTGGATTAGCATACCGACGATACGAATTACGAACTAATTGAACCTTCATATTAGAGGGGTAAGCAAATTTATGATGATAACGATTATGGTAATTAGCACCAGTTTTAAAGTCTAATTTAAAGTGATTATCGTGGGCATAGGAAAGCAATCGTTGAAAATCTGTCGCTTCTGGTGAAAGAGAGGGACGCTGATATTGGCGAATAAAAGTGATGTTTTGCCGATCAAGATAACTGCGAAATAAATGAATTTTGCGTCCTAACAAATCTGCTTTTAGCCCTTTCTTCCCTGAATAAGCCGTCACAACTAGATCACGAAAATAAGGATAGAAAAAACTGGTAGGGGCTAACTGAGGTGAAAATTGATATACAGTTGGTGAAAATTGAAGAAATCCATAGTTATCAATATAAGCTTGTAAATGGTGATTAATAATTAAATCAAGCTGTTCATGAGCGTTAAGACCGCTTTGTTTCAAGGTTCTTATATAATTAACGGAACCAATTTGATTTGCTTTTATCATGTTATTTGTCATAAATATCATTTAACGGTTCATGAACCATCGTAACATGCTCGCGCTCGGCCTCCATAAAATGGTCACCCACAGATTCAAAACCATATTTTTTGTAAAAGTCCTCAACATAGGCTTGGGCATGAATAGTTATCTTAAAGTTGGGGAAATTCACTTTGATTCCACTTAATAAATGTTCAATAATCTTTCCACCTAAACCAATCCCGCGTGCTTGTGGAGCCACAACTACGCGACCAAAAGTTACAACATCATTCTGAATAAAATAACGTGCATAAGCAACTACTTCACCATTAGTAGTCGCAAAAACATGGTGCGCAAGTGGGTCACTATCATCCGGGTCAGGATAGGAACTCTGTTGTTCTCCATTAAAAACTTGTGCTCGTAACTTAAGAATGGCAAAAAGTTCACTAACTGTTAGTTCAGTAAATTGTTTATCAAACCATTGCATAATTTATCCCTCCTATAATTTTATATATTATACAAAAAACTAGTAAGTTAGCATAATTTTACCGCAAAGCAATTTTATTATTAAATTTATGGAATATAATAAAGGTAAGGATTTATTTGTGAAGGGAGCGTTCAATAATGGATAATTTTTCACCTAATCGTCGAAACGTTGTTGATATTACCGACCTAAATAAGTTTTTAACAAAAATGTATGGTTTAATGACCCTGGTAGTATTGCTTTCTGCCTTAACCGCTTGGCTCATAATGACTGTTTTCGCTCAGCAATTTACTGCTTTTATGGTCAATAACCGCTGGGGAATGTGGTTAATTATCCTCTTGCCAATTATCCTAACGTTTGGGATTAATTTTAATGCTACTCGTAGTCCTGGTCTTTGTCTGTTCCTATTAATTTTAACAGCGATCGTATATTACCTTTACTTTTATCGCAGGCGCTTATGCTGGTACTGATATTGCAACAGCCTTCGTTTCCTCAGCGGGTGTATTCTTAACAAGGGGCTGGGAGAAAACTTTTGTTTTCTCTCAGCCTCAACCGCTTTTATAAACAATAGTAAGATAACGTGGAAAATAACCACAAGGCTCGAGGCTAAGTACGAACGATAATCAGCCCGTGCCGTGCTAATCATCGTTCTAGCTTAGCCAACCGCCTTGTCGAGAGGGTTATTTCCCACTCTCCTTAACAATGGCGATTATTGGTACTTTTTCTCACCGTGATTTTACGCGACTTGGTTCTTATGCCAGTGCAGCCTTAATTGGCATGATTATCGCCATGCTGGTTAACTTTTTTGTGCAAAGTCCAATAATTAATTATCTGCTTTCAATCGTTGCGGTAATCATTTTTACGGCATTAACAACTTGGGATGCGCAACGAATGAAAAATATCTATACCGAGTGTAATGGTCAAGTATCATCCAATGGGCTAGCTGTCCTTGGTGCATTACAGCTTTACCTTGATTTTATTAATCTCTTTATTAGTTTCTTAGACATTTTTGGATCAAGTAATGAAAGATAAAAACATTAAATCATGAAATCAAATACAAATATTCACCACTTACCCTATAAACTATCACTCTTAGCAATTTCATTATTTATAATGATGTCGGCAGTAATTTCGCCAGCACTTCCTTTAATGATGCACGCATTTCCTACAATTAGTCATGTAAATATTGAATTGCTCGCTACTATTCCAAACCTTGGTATGATTTTTGGATTATTAATTAGTCCTTTTCTCAATAGGAAATGGTCACCAAATTGGCTTGAACAACGGCTTCATCAATTTGTATTTCCACTTTGTTTAGCATTTAATGCTGGCGGCTTCTTCTTGATTAGTACCGCTCACCATTTCTGGATATTAGTAACCGGGTGTATTATTCTCGAAAGTGGTTTTGGCCTTGTAATGCCATTTATTTTCAAATGGATTGATAATGTTAGCGATAAAAATGCCGTTAATTTCTCGACAACCATTGTCTTAATCACGATGGATATCGGATGTGCGATTTCTCCGCTGACAATTGCCCTGATTGATCGTACCGCAAGAGGAGCGTTATTCTCATCTGCTATTTTCTTCACATTATTAACAATTTATGGCTTATTTAAGAGCCTAAAACACACTTTTATTAAATAACAAAAATAGTTAGCGAAAAAATGCTAGTTTTTTCCTGACCGTTTTTTTTCTTAGTATATTTTTCCGCACTAATGCCTCTTTAATACACGGATAGTGACGAATAAGAATTAATGTGTATGTACCAGTTGTAACCGTAAGTAATAGCCAAATTACCCACCCATTATCTGGCAAAAATTTAAAACGTTCTCGTAAAACTTCATCTAATAATTCAAATAATAGCCCTTTAAAAGTCATCTTTAACCCTAAAAGGTGATCCGTTGCAATTTCAACCATAAATACGAGGGCAAATCCATATAAATAGGCCCAACCACGCCGATATTTAAATATATGATTACCATATTTATCTTTTTTCGCTGTTTTTACAATGCGAACGCTAAATGTTTGAAACCAGCCAAGCATAATACCAATTAAAATTAGAACAATCGTAACTAGCAACTGCCATTCCTGTTGCTCCGTAAAGATCGAAATAATCGTCATGACTAACGCATAAAGCGGAATAATTATAAAACTAGTCTTAGTCACAGTTTCTAATTGAAATGTTCCTTTAATGAAATTATATAAAATCAATAGACAAAAAATTATTAAGAGAGTCATTAAACATCCTTCCTAATATAAATATAAGATAGATTTTAATAACTCTCCACTATTACACTTTTAATCGTCTAAAGTAATTCTTTTTTCAAAGCGAAACATTTCATTATTACTATCCTAAATTTCGAAATTAGGATCTGGATGGCTTTGGTTATAAAATTCTACAACAGCAAAGCCACAACGATTGATATAAAAATGAATGTTTCGTTTATCAAAATACGGGATACATGTCTCCCAAAGAACGGTTTGTGGATATTTCTGCTCTAATGCAGTCCAAATTTTATAACCAATTCCTTTATTTTGATGTGCAGTATCAACATATAAGAAGTCTAAATGATTGTGATGAGTTTGATCATCGATTTGTACAATTGCGCCACCCACAATCTAGAGATGCATAAATATCTTCAGTCGGTAATACATCTTCTAATGAGCTATCCTGTACTTGAGCTGCTTGATTAAATGAATCTTCCATTGCAGGAACAAAAATTGGTAAATCTTTTTCATTAAGTGGCATAAGCTTAAAATCCATCGTTTTACCTCCTAAAATACATAAAACTAAACGACCAATAATTTAAGGAATTTTACCATCTACTGCGAACTTTTGACCACTTATTACATATATAATGTAAGCAATGGCAAATATAATATACTTAGCTTAGAAGGGAAGTGGAAACTATGAAAGTAAACTGTCATATCGACCCTAATATTGAAGAGGAACACCTCGATTTATTTGTCCGTGAAATGAATCCCCAAATTAATAACCTCTTAAAAAGTTTTACAAGTACCGAACCAGTATTATGGTGTTATGACGCAGATCAAATCATCCCCATTAAATTCCCTGATATCTTTGAACTAACTGTCGCTAAAACTGGTACTAAAATTTCAACAAAAGATCATACCTACTTTTATTGCGAACAGTTATCTTACTTCAAAAGCAATTTTCCGAATGATTTTATTGAAGCATCTGTCAGCACTATTTTTAATTATCATTACCTTGATCACCTTGAGTTATTAGATAATGGTTTGATAGATGCAATTTTAACAAATGGTAGCCATATTCAGATTTCGCGACGAAAAATCAAAAATTTGAAAGCGAGGTTAGGACTATGAAAAAATATGTCAAATATACGATTGGTTTCTCAGGAATTGGTGTTCTAATTGGCTTAGCAATCTCTTTAGTTTTCAATTATCTTAATGGCAATACCATCTACTACCCATCATCCCCTAATTTTGTTAACCAATTCGCCCGTCCCCTTAACAGCGTAACTGTTTCTGTTGTTTTATGGATGCTAATTGGCTGTGTTTTTGGGTTTGGCAGTTTAATTTTTGAACTTAAAAATTGGTCACTGCTAAAGAAAACGATCATTAATTTCTGCGCTTACTATGCTGGCTTTGCGCCATTAGCAATCCTATGCGGTTGGTTCCCATTGACTTGGATTAATTTTGCCATTTTCACGCTTATCTTTATTGTAATTTATGTCATAATTTGGCTTCTTAATTGGTACTCAATAAAAAAAGAGATTCGCTCAATTAATCAGCAAATCAAAAAGTAGTTTTCCCTCACATTTGATTGTAATAAGCCTGGACTAATTCAACAAAGTTATTAATATTATAAGTTGTTCCAAATAACTTACGAGCCGATGTCGACCAATAAGAAATTGGGTCTTCATGATCAGTTCCACCAAGATAACTTGAAATCATTGCATGTGTCCAAACAGTTCCCCCGCCATCCTTGGTTCCCTTCGTCACGGGTAAATTATTCTGTTTTAAGATATAGGCTGTATAGTAAGCAGCATTGCCAAGCTGGTTGGCAAAAGAAGCTGCAGTATATTCATGAGGCATTTCAAACTGAACAAAGTATGGATTAGCATATGGCCCTGCTCCTTCTGCCATATATTTCGTATCAGCGATATTCAAAATTTGTTGATTATCAATAAATGTATGAACAAACACTCTAGTTGAACTATAATTTTGCTTCATATAAGGTACTTCACTACTAATCGTTGAATTTTCATTCCCAGTATCGTGAATTACGACCCCACGAGGATTTCCAGATGAAGTACTGTACCCGCGTTGTTCAAATATACTTGAAATTTGTTTAGTAATTTTAGCGTGTGGAAGACCAGATTGAGTAAGATAATTATTGATTTCGTTGTTCATTTTCAATTCAATATCGGTGGCCCGAATAAAATAATTTTTTCCATTATAGTTAATCCGTGCGTAAGTATCATCGTTATCATTAGAAGTCAGATAGTAGCGATTGACCTTAACTAATGCTTGATCAGGCAGGTTGGCGCGTTGAATTGCTGAAAGTGAATTATATACTCTTGCGCCACTGCTTAACGTAGCCGTTTCACTAACAGCATACGAATTACTGACCTCCCGCGTATGATGAGAATAAAACCAACTCCCACCGATTATTGCTGCGACGATTACAACAAGTGATAGATATATTAAATTTTGTTTTTTCTTTCTCTTTGCCATACTAGTTATTGTAACGAATAAATTTGAATTTTGTAGAAAAAACTAATTATTTATAAGTAAAGTTAAAAATCCCTTGCCTTCATCAATACTGAAAGCAAGGGATCATTTTATTACTAGAGCTTAATATTCTCAATTGCTAACAATTTCTTTTTGCGTTCAAGGCCACCGCTATAGCCCGTTAATTTACCATTTTGTCCAAGAATACGATGACATGGGATAAACAGTAAAATTGGATTTTTACCAACAGCATTCCCTACTGCCCGTGGACTACTATTAAGTCTCTGAGCTAGTTGCCCATAAGTCACCGTTGTCCCATAAGGAATCTGTCTTAATTGTTGCCAAACTCTTTGTTGAAAGTCTGTACCGTTCAAATGGAACTGGGGATATGTTAAAGGAACATTTCCCAGGAAATAATCATCTAACCATCTAACGGCATCTTTAATTGCCGGATAATTAGGATTAAGATTGTCCCTTTCAGATTGATCAACAAATTTTACTTCAGTGATCCCAATCGCATCTGCTTGAATCTTAATTGTTCCTAAAGGCGAAAAGTAATTAAATCTGGCAATCATTATACTCTTCCTCTTTAGTTAAAATGTAAAATTTCATTTACAGGACGACGCTCTGAATGGTAGCTATTAATTGTCGTATCAGCCGAATATCCAAGCGAGATACCAACAATAAACCGTTCATCGTCTGGCACATCTAAAGTTTGATGAAGAATAGCTGGGAAACGAACACTGTTATAGGTTGGAATCGTTCCTAAACCATAAGCAGTTGCAGCTAACATAATATTTTCAGCAAATAAGCCCGCATCAAAAATCGACCAATCTGGTGAAGCTTTAGGAATAGTAATATAAAGAATTACAGGCGAATCATATAAAGTATTACTAGCATTTGTCATCTTTTCATGAGCTTCATCAAAATTAGCAAAATGATGAACAATTCCATGCCGCCATTGCTTCATATTATCTTGGGTTTGCGGTGCCCAATCTTCACGGCTCATCACTGGCAAATCTGAATTTCCTTGGTTACCTGCAATATCTTGATCACGATAAGCATTCTTAATTTCTTGTAATGTATCGCCCATCGCACAATATACTTGCCAAGGTTGAGAGTTTACCCATGATGGAGCACGTTGAGCTAATTCAACAATTTTAGTAATCATTTTCTTTTCAACGGGTTTGTCCGTAAATTGACGAATTGAATGGCGTTGATTAATTGCATCTTGTAATTCCATTAGATGACTCCTCCTAAATCACATACTCTTACTAAAGTTTAGCATATTTAGGTTTACTTTAATAAGATCTTGTATTGGTCACTTTATTTTTTCGCCGCACTGCTTCTCTAATCTTGGGATAGCGAACCATTAAGCAAGCACCATAAGTAAAACTAGTTGCGACATTTAACACCCAGATGAACCAGGCGTTGTGACTACGGAAAAATGCGATTGTGGATAAGTCTTTAAGAACCTCTTCAAACAGTTCATGTGATATTTCCGTAGCATTAATATGGGCCCCATAAAACACTTCAACACTGATGCCAATTGCAAATGAAACAAGCCAGCCCACAAGATACGGCCAATTCCTTTTAATCTTCAGAATCGGTCGTTGATGGGAATCTAGTTTATTAGTGTCTTTAATCTGCGTTTTACTTGCCTGTAGAAAGCCAATCGAAGCACCTAAGATTAGAAGAATAATTGTAAGTCCAGCTGCCGTTAAAGATCTTACGTTTTCTAAGCTCAAGGCCATCATAATTGCAGAATACACTGGGATAATTATTAGCTCAAATCGTGTTACCTTTTCATATTCAAATGTTCCTTTAATGAATTTATAGATTAATAGAATTACAAATATAGTCATTGATAATACCCTAACTTTTAAGTTTGTATTTGTATTGTACTATATGACTAAGATAGTGAAACGGCCAATTTTAGGAATAATGATCTGAGATAGCTAATGTTAGCACCAACATGTCCCGTAACAATAGACCATTTTCATGAATAGGTTGTCCGTAATTTTTAACAAAAAAGTTCCTTTTAATCTCAGTAACGCGAAAACCTATTTTCTGGTAAAGGTATAACTGCTTAAAGCTCGTACTCCCAGTGCCAATTTGCAATTGTTGATAATGATGTACCTTTGCAAAGTGAACGGCATCCTGCAATAGCCTGGTTGCTATTCCGTGATTTTCAAGCCGTGGATCAACAGCAATATTCTTTATTTCTAATTTATCCGATGTAAGTTCTTGCAAAACCATTACAGCAATGGGATGACCATCTTTAGACTGTGCAAAAAGCATCCCTGATTGCAGATAATTTTGAACTAATTTCTTACTTGGATCAGCACTGAGAAGTAAATCCCAATGTTCAGGAGTTACTGTCGTTACTAATTCTATCCTTGTATCGTTATTAGTCATTCGACAATCCCTCATCCATACTATTGATAGTTAGAAACTGCTGATGAAGCTGTTTTGAAAATTTCATTACTCAAACTCCTTTTTCTATTAAGACTGTTTGCACACACTTTCTTATTAAGGAGACTAATTCCCACTTACATTACTTAAGGCAACAATCCAGCAACCTTATCACCTAACGTTGGATAAATCGCCATTACTTTTTGGCGATACTCATCCCTATTAATCTTCAAACCAATAATTGGCAAGAAGTTATTAATATCATCAGCCGCATAATCGCCAATTTCACTTGCCCCTACCAATTGCTGATCTTTAAAGACTAAGGTAAGGGTACTGATTTGATCGTT
>OODN01000955.1_pt1 | contig 12396 bp, 14 predicted proteins | sample 1671651 | NCBI WGS metagenome assembly OODN01 (sample SAMN06348178, study PRJEB24527) | human gut metagenome | biome: human gut; feature: ankylosing spondylitis patient; material: feces | host: Homo sapiens | place: China | collected 2015-10 | reverse complement strand
GTCCAAATGGACTTTTTATTTTTCTAAAGTGTTCAATTTGATTTTACAATCGGCGAAAATTTAATTTCTAATCTTTCTCAAAATAATAATCATCAAGTGCATAAGTAGTAACCGGCTTAATATGAAGCTGATATTTCTCAATTAAATCGGTTAATTCTTGACCATCGATTAAAGTTACTGTACGATTACCCTTCATCGCAATTCTTTTAGCGGTGTCTGTGTAATAACTTGTAGTTACGAAAATGCCATATTCAGCATTAAAACTATCCATTGTACCCTTAAAATCACGGATTTCTGCTTCACCAACTGGACCTGAAGTATACCTTTTACATTGAATTGCTACCCGACTTGTTCTAAATTCATCTGAACGAAAATAACCGAAGCCATCGATACCATGATCTCCAGATATTTGAACTCCTTTTTCCTTATCTATTGCCACTCCCATTTTTGAAATTAACAAGCGCGAGAAGCTTTCAAATTTTTCAGGTTTGAACTTTTTGATTTGATCCAACAACTGAGTCTTCCAATCATTATCAGCAGAATCTTGTTCATCATTTGAATCTACTGCCTCTTCTTTTTGATCATTAGCTAATTTCTTAGCCTTGTTTCTCTCAGCACGTAAAGCGTTCTTCTTGTCCCAATATGCTGCGATAATTCTTTGTTGTTCTTTTGAAGGATAATTAGTTAAATCAGCAGATCTACCTAAATCTGTTAAGACAACATCTTGATTACGTTTTAACTCTTCAACATAACCAACTGAATAAAGATTCTTTAAACCAAAATTGAAGTCGAATAAAAATGGAGAATACATCCCCGTTTTTGCTTTTTTCGTATAATAAACACCTTCATAAGTTAAACCATCATATTCATTTTCCGCTATGGTTCGACGAATCTGTTTTCTAGAAGCTGAACCTCCCAGATCTCTAAGAGCCATAACAATTGCTTTTCCAACATCACGTCGTTTATATTTTTTCATTTTTATATTTTTCCTTTATCTTTATTTCTGTTTTTCACTTCAATTTAATACCCAGCAACTTAAGCACCTGCTCATTCTTTTTACTTTGTTTCTCTGCTGCATTATTTACAAATTCAAATACTGAATCATCAATATCGGCAATCTTGACATAATATACTGTATCAGTCCGAGCATTGTAGATCATCAAACAGTTTATTTTTTCATGGTTAAAATGATTATAAAAACCTAAAGTGTAGTAAACAAGGAGCTGTCTTACCCAGTATATTTGCATACTTTGAGCATTTGAAACTTTTAAATCCACCAAAGTATCTTTAAGAAGATAATCTCCTTCACCTGCTAAACAATTATTTTTAGTTGAAGCAATAAATGCATCCCTAGTAGGCCAACCATACTCTTCAAAGAAATGCTCTACTCGCTTAAGCATCTCTCTAATATGAGAAATAGTAACTTTATCAGGATAAGTCTCAGGTTTTACATACATGCCACTACGATATGCTTCTTCCCAAGCACAAACATCTCTAGCCATTTTAAATACTTCATCAGGCAAGTCATCAATTTCTGACGTGGTTTTTGCTATTTGCTTCAGTCGTTCCTCTTCATCTACGACTTTTACAAAATCATCTGGTGACACGAGTCCTTGACCAAAATCTTTCTCTAACTGGATATTAGCAACATCAAAGGCATGATCATCTGCCAATAAAATTGACCGCGTTAAATAATCAACCATTGTCCCTACATTACCTGCAGCTATGGTCTCATCATCCTTGGATATCATACCTACTATGCCTAGTTGCTTTGCAGTAAAAGCACTGCTTCTAATAATTTTATTTAAAGGCAAAAGCTTAGGCATTTTTGCAAATTGACTAATTTTAATAGGAATCTCCATTTTCTTACCTTTTCTATAAGGTATTTGATTATATTTTATAACTTTTTAGTCAAAAAAAGAGCCAGTGAACAAAGTTCATTAGCTCTTAGATATGGAAATGTATTATATTTTTCTTCCCTCAACCCTTTCAATAAAGGAAGTAATCGCGTTAAAGTAATCTTCCTGATCGTCAAAGATTGAGAAGTGACTACCATTAGGACAGATATGTGCTTCACCCTTAGGTAATCTCTTGGCTACAGCTTTTATTTCTTCAGGGTTCATACTGTCATATTTAGCACCTAAAACTAAAGTTGGAACTAAAATTTTCTTCAAACGATCACGAATAGTCCAATCTTTACATGAACCAGTGATATTGAATTCAGTCGGACCTTGCAAAGTAACATAGACTTGCTCATTTAAATGATCAAATGTACGTTTTACAGCATCTGGCCACTCCGGAATTCGGCAAATACAACAATGATATAATTTCATCAATAATTCACCGTAATGAGGATCATCGTACTTTCCAGCAGCTTCTATCTTCTTCATATAAGCTACGTCATCAGGGTCCATCGTGTCGCGATATTTATTGATATATTTTGCATAATCCTGATAGCTATCAACCATATTAGAATCAATCACCGCTTTTACATGCTTACCATATTGTGATGCAGCATATTCAAGTGCAAAAAGTCCTCCAAATGATTGACCGTATAAGTAAAATTGTTCCAAATGCCAAGCCTTCCGAACTTCCTCAATTTCATCAATAAAACGAGGAATGTTCCAAAGTGTTGGATCATCTGGTTGATCTGAAAAATAGGATCCCAATTGGTCATAATAAATAATTTCAACTTCTGGATATTTCTTAATGTAATCAGAAAATGGCTCCAAATATTCATGGGTCATACCAGGGCCACCATGAAGAAGCAACATCTTAATTGGACCTTGACCTTCACGTCTGGTCCATACATGATAATCGTCTTGCAATGTTACAATTTTAGTTTCAGCTGACATGCTATTACCTCCTACTCAATCTGTTTACTTATATTATAGAGGATAATTTATGTATGCGCTTTCTATTTTGCTATAAAAAAGTCTCTTGACTAAGTCAAAATAACCCAATCAAAAGACATTTTTAACTATTTTCTACCTATTCGGCGTAACATCAACGCGTGCTGTTTTAACCTCGGACCAGTCACTGATCAAATTACTGTGAAGTGCACGAACGCGAACTTCGTAAACTTGGCCCTTCTTAAAGTCTTGTCCAAAATCATTCGTTGGATCATCTACTATATCTCCGCTTCTAGTTTTGCTAAAGAAGGTTGCCCACTTACTGCTACCTTTCAATCTATACTGAATCTCATAGCTATCAGCTTCTGGGTTAACGTCCCATTCAATGTTGATATATGGTTCATCTGAACCATGGTCATTATAATAGCTAACCTTAAGCGTTGGCGTCTTTGGTTTCTCATGACTGCCCTTTAAAGGAATATAGTAAGTAAACTTTTGATTTGCTGAAACTGGGCTAAAGCTTCTACCTTCTTCATCATTCACCGCACGAACAGCAATATCGTAAGTTTCACCGTTAATCAGTCTATTCTTTGAAATTGTCTGAGTTAAAACATCAGGATAATTGCCGTCAGGGGTGAAATTACTATGTCCAATCATTGATGCGGCATCAAGCAAAGGATCATTTGATCTATACCGTCTTAGAGAAGAACCATAAATTCCATAACCAGTCGCATTATCAGCTTTAGTATAATCAACCTTGATTCCATCTTCAGTTGAGCTAACCTTAGTCAACTTAGGCGTACTTGGAAGAGCATTCGTATCTTCGCTAGTCAACTTAAAGCTGAAACGACCACGAGCAGAACCTTTTTCTAGATAATAAGTCCCTTTCTCTAAATTCCAGGAATATTTTCCATTTTTTAAGGTTCCTTTGGTTTTCCATGGATTTAACGCATAACCATAATCTGTGTCCTGCACAATTTGAATGTCATTATTGTTAAAAATATTAGACCGACTGTTCTCATACACAGGTTGAACAGACATATTCATCGTTACCTTTTGATCTTTATCCAGCGTAAATTTATATCTATTCATCGTATTCAGCTTTTCAGTATGATACATATCAGTCATACCAGTAACCGTCTGTCCTATTTTTATTGGGATAGCTGAGGTAAAACGCGTTTCTAACGGATAAGTTTTATGAGAGAAAGTCTCCAGCTTATTTCTGATCTTGGTAATCCGTGTAGCGCTAGTCTCAATCTTTACATTTTTACCAGATTTAGTAGTCAAATTGTAATGACCAGAACGCAAATAGAAGACTTTGGTATTCTTGTTTTTACCCTTATAAGGGATGCATTCCCAATTTGAAGTATTAAGGATCTTATATTTTGCCTTAGTGGCAACAGTTAATCTGGTTGGTGCTTTGAAATAGAAACGGTATTGATTGCCTTTTCTCACATAGCTGGTTGCATTATCAGAAATTGGTACTGTTGCAGCTTGAACGTTAGTATTCAAACTAAATAGCAATGCACCAGCAGCTACTGCACCAATTAAATAGCCTCTCCTCTTCATAATTTTAACCTTCTTCTGCTTAATAATCCTCAAGTTCTTCAAGTTGACCATCAGCCGACTGATAAGCCTTCTTGACTTGATCTAACTTGAGTTCAGGGATAAAGTTCATCGTCTTAGCTGGATTTAACACATCAAGCAATTGAACTCGCATCATCTTATCAATCTTTAATTCCTTTTCAGGCAATTTCAAGATTGTATTCATATCTTTCATGCTATTGTACTTTTCAACTGTCTTGTTTACTTCGCTAGCTAAATAAAGCCAAGTACGATAATCAACTGATACAACCTCATTCTCTGGAACTTCAAGTTCCAACAAGATTTCACCGGCATCTGGCAGGTCGGTTACATGTTCAGGAAATGGTGTACAAGAGATCGGTATCTTTTTAGCCAAAATTGGCTTCTTTGCTTCTGGCAACGTATCTTTAATAATCTTTTGCAACAGATATTGTTCAAGATAGATATTCTTGAAATATTGATCTTGTGTACGAATCGCATTAAGTAAATATGATTGCTCATCAATGCTGATCTTGCCGTTCTGTCTTAAATCCGTCCAGCCTTTTTGACTAATTGTATACTGTAAAGTTAATGTTTTCATTTTATCTTCCTTGTTAACGTATTTCTTATATTTATTATAACAAAAAGCCAGCACACTATAGCATTCCATAGTATGCTGACTCTTTAATTTAAGTTAGATTTTTTACCTATTAAAATTTAGAATTAGATCAATCAAATCCTGTGCTTTCTGCAGATCAGCAGAGCTAATCACTTTTACATTATTTGGTATTTCGAAGTGAGCATAATAATCAACAAAACGTTGAATAATATCCATATTTACTGAATATTGCCGATCCCGATTACGTTGGTCGAGAATTTTTAACGCATGAGTTAATGATTCCTCACTTAGTGGATCATTGGCATCCAGTAGTGGTTTAAAACAATCGATCACATACACTTGGTAATTATCCGGTACTCTTTTCAAGATATCATTAATTGGATTAAATCCATGCCCGCCTAAATTTGTATTATCGACAATAGTTGGTAGGCCGTTTTGTAACCGTGTTTGCAGTATTTTATTAAAAATTTGCCACACAATTTTTTCAGTTTGACCCACAAAGTTTATTTGGGGATGCCCATTATTTGAATTAATTCCATTTAAACGAATTCTTATCTCATCAGCTGAGATAGTATAGTTTTGTAAATCGTTCATCTTAATGAAACTAGATTTACCTGAAGCTTGTGGCCCCAACATTAAGATTAACGGTATCCTTTTCATATTATTGGTCATCTTGGTAATACAAATCCTTAAATTTCTTATGCTTATATTGTTGAGCAAGTTGTGGCGTCTTCCAGGCAACGCCACTTACCCATGGACCGGCTCCTTGAGCAAGTACTAAAACAGATTGACCGTTCTCAGTATGTAGACCATAGAAGTCTCCATCCCCTGCTTCCTGCATCCAACCACGGACATTCATATAATTTATTCCATGAACACGTTGACTTCCCATACCAGCCATTCCCCAATTTTTGGTTGCTTCATGATATGATGCAGACATATCACCATAAGTATATTTATCAAGAAAACCAGCTTTTACTTTATGCAATTCTTGTACGTAATTATCAACGTTGATTTTGTTTTGACTTATTTTAATAATAGACATTTTATCATCATTATAAGTATACCAAGTACCTTGAAATTCAGTTGGCACATTAAACAATCCGTCGTCTCCTGGTAAGTTTGATTTTTTACCAGCAGAATCTGAAGAATCATCGCTTGAATCCGAACGCTCATCGTTCACCTTGGCATTTTGAGCTAAACTATTTACCAAACTATCTGAGTCACGTTTATTCAAATAATCAACCATTTGCTTCATGGTCACAGATCCTAATTTTTTACCATTTGAAAAGAGATAATAAATATTTTCTCCATTCATTTGCTTAAGAGTATATCCAGCATCTGCCGATACCATATAGGCTACGCCGCTACCCTCATTCATATATGAATAATTTGACTGATTCTTTAAATCGACTTCAATACCGTTTTGCTTACCATCAAGCAACGCCTTGTTCCAACTACCAGAATAACGATTACCAGCATATGCAACTACAACTGCTACCGTTTTCTGCGGACTTAGATCTTGATCTGATAAGTGCCCCATCTTTGTAGGCTGTTTCTTATTCTCAGTTACTTTGATAGTTGCACTGCCTTTAGATGAAGTCTTTTGCTTAGGCTTTTGACTGCAGCCAGCTAAAGCTAAACCTGCTAACAAAATTACTGATATTTTCCCAATCTTTTTCATTTCATCCTCAACTTTCCAATTCAACGATATTTTACCACTTATCGTGTACTCAAAAAGACATAGTTAGATGATATTACTCTAACTATGTCTTTTTAAAATATTCATTAAAATAAGATTTCTATTACTTAGCAGCCTTAGCTAAAGCCTTGGTCTTGAATGCATAAGCGCTGGCATGTTGATCTGCACCAGTAGCAATCTTCAAAGCCTTCACCTTTTTACCTTTAACAGTTCTAGTTACAGGGATGTAGTAAACACCATCACCGGCTAAGTTAACCCAGTTGTTAACGTTAAAGCCCTTCTTAAAGTTATAAGCTGCATAAATATTCTTCTTCATAACCTTCTTGATAAAAGCATTACGCTTCTTTGAAGAAACATTATATACATTCTTCTTAAAGAATTTTTGTGAAGGTACATACAACTTATTCTTGTCAGCAGTGTGAGCAGTAATTTGCAAAGTATGAATGGTCTTTTTATCACTACTGAACTTGTCAGTTTCACGATAGTACCAAGTTCCCCGAGTTGCCTTAGGTGTTGTATATTTACGAGCAATGCCATATTGACTAGCTGCATGAACATTCTGACTTTGTATCCCTACAAAGAAAATGCTAAAAAATGCAACTAATGACATCAAAAACAAATATCTCTTCCTCATAATAAATCCCTCCTATTATTAGTTTTTCATCTATAATTATAAACTATTTCATTGCATACAAAAACCATCTTAGTTAGTCTAGGATGGTTTTTATGGAAATTATTTTAAGCCATATGTTCCTTGAAAAATCTGATTTCATCAAGATTGCATTTTTTAGCTAATTCATCTTTCTGATTAATATGAAAAACATGTTGACGCTCGTGATCTGCATCCCCATACTCATGGAATTCATGCGCAATCTTGTGCTCTGTCAAGAATTTATCTAACATAATTGATTGCTCACGGACAAAATCCTTGTTAGCAGTCATTACATATAATGGAAGCATTTGTTTAGGAATGTAATCTTCAAGCTTGGTTAAATCAACAGTTGCCGTGTCTTGGTGAGTGGCAAAGTATAAACCTGCCGCATACATGATCTTTGGCTCTTTAGGAATCTTATGATAATTCTCAGTAATAAAGCCACCACAGTTAGTAGCCCCTGCTCTGATCGTAAAGTCGGGATTTCTCAAGCCAAACATGTGACGGTATTCAGGGTTAGTATAGATAGCAATCATTTGCGTTACCATTTGACCACCAGCTGAGTCACCCACTAAGAAGACGTCGTTCAAATCAAAATTATACTTTTCCGCATTAGTAGAGAGCCAATTGTATACGTGATCAATGTCTTCAATATTTGCTGGAAATTGATAGTCGGGAGCCAAACGATAATTGAAGTTTACTACGGCAAAACCTTGTTTAGCCAAAAACATACAGTAGAATTGATACGTTTCTTTGCTGCCATAGAAGAAACCACCACCGTGAATATTGATGATTACTGGCAATTTGCCTGAATAATTTTTGGGCAAATTCAAATCAAGCAAATTATATTTACCGTAAGGACCATAGCTAATGTCATTATTACGGATCACTTCTGGAATCTCAGTTGGCAGGCCTTCATCTCTTTCGTCATCGTGCTTTTTCCATTCAGCTCTAAACTTGGTAATTAAGTCTTTCATTTCTTGCGTATATTCCATAATCCAGCCTTCTAACTATTAATTCTTGTGAACTCTTAAATAGTGAATAAATGCGTAAATTGTAAAGCAACCAAAGAAGATGGCCGAAACAAGCAAACACATCTTAGCACTTGAAGTAATTGCATTTAAAACCATTGGTGAGATAGCACACCCTACGTTTACCAAAACTAACACGATAGTTGTAGCCAAGTTGACTGAGTTCTTTGGTGCACTCCAATCAAGCCAGTTGTACATATATGGAACTGAAAGACCGAAACCAATACCTAAAATTAAAAAGCCAATTGGGAAAATCTTATCGTGCAATCTCTTAAAGAAGAAACCAAATGAAGCACCAACAGGAATACTTACCAGGTTCAAAATACCTGTTAATAATAAAAGTTCACTAACTGTACCTAATTTTTCTTCAACTACAAATGCTGGAATCTTAAAACTCATTGGCATGTAGAATAAGAAGATGAAGAACATAAAGATGGTGAAGAGAATTAATACGGGAATTACTAAGAAGTAAATGGCAAAGGCTGCATGCCAGGAAATGGTGATCAAGTAACTAATCAAAAATGAAGCAATTGCGGCACCTAAGCCACCCATTACGTTTTGGTAACCGACCATCGTAGCCGATTCTTCTTCATCATCGCCATAAAATTATGAAATCAAGCTTACGGCTAATGAGTTGAACAAACCGATACCAGCACCAATCAAGAAACGTGAAATTAAGATTGGTGTATAGGCAGTAGCGTACATTGGAAAAGTACCACTAAGCAAGGTAACAACCAAACCAGTTAAAATCGTAGCTTTTTCACCAATGAAGCGAATCAGAAATGGACTGATTAGCAACCCGATTACGATACCAATATTAGGAATAGTGGCTAAAGTTTCAACCCCAGCTTGATCCACGCCTGGAAAGGCATGATACATAAGTGGTAAAGCTGGTTAAATTGCCGGTGCCATCATCAAGAAGATGGATATTGATAGTAATGAAATTTTGAAGATCAAATGATCTTGTGTTCTTTTAGCTTTTTTCATTTTTCTTTCCCCCTATCGAAAAATGACTATTTGTTGATGTGCTTCTTGAAGAATGCTGCCTCTTCATCATTAGCGTCTTTAGCTAACTCATCTTTTTGATTAATCAAGAAGACATGTGGTTCTGGATGCTTTTCATCACCCCAGGACTTTTGAATTACTTCGATTCCTTTTGCTCTTAAAAATCCGTCTAAACGAACAGCACAATCATGACTGAAGTCTTGATTTGCGGTACTTATAAAGGTTGGTAAGAAATCTTCAGTAATGTATTTTTCAACATTAAGCAAATCACGATTCTTTTCATCCATTACATCTGGCTTGAAGTAAGCTAATGTACCACCAGCCATCATGCCTTTGTCTAACATAAAGGTGGCTGGACTATTCAAGGCAACAGCTCTGAACTTTAAGTCAGTTAACTTATAACCAAATTTTTTACGATATTCTGGGTTAGTTAAAATAGCGGTATATTGTTCTGCCATTTGGCCACCAGCTGAGTCCCCAATTAAGAAAACATTGTTCTTATCAAGGTTATACTCATCAGCATGATCAGCAACCCAGTAAATATATTCGTTTACTTGATCAAGCTCCTTAGGAAAGCTTACTTCAGGTCCAAGCTTGTAGTTAGGGTTAACAAAAGCAAAGCCGCGCTTAGCCATTCCTAAGCCATAAAATTGATAAGTTTCTTTTGTACCGTAAACCCAGCCACCACCATGGATGTTGATGATTACTGGAATTTTTCCTTCTACATTCTTAGGTAGATAAAGGTCAAGCAAGTTCCACTTAGGATCTTCACCATATTGAAGATCATCAATTCTCTTCACTTCTGGAATGTCATGTGGCAAGCCGCTATCACGCTTATCATCGCTAGCCTTCCAACTAGTTCTCATTTCATTGACTGCATCTAAAACTTTTTGATCAACCATAATTTTTGCCCTCCTAAATGAATTCGCTTACATCATAACTGTGATTTTATAATAAAAAAAGATCAATCTTAGCCTTAAAATGGCGTTGATTGATCTCTTTTTGTGCTAATTTTTGAAATTTCGTTTAATTTGGGATGCAGTTTTACCATAAAGCTTATCAAAAGCTCGATTCATTGTACGAACACCAGAGAAGCCATTATTCATCGCAATCTGGGTCAAATTATGACTAGTATTCTTCAGTTCAAAATAAGCACGTTGCGCTCTAACATTATTGATATAGGTGTCAACCGTGATTTCCATCTGCTTTTTGAAAAAGCGCGACAGATATTCCTTGGAGACGTTGCATTTCTTAGCAATTGAATCAAGCGTGAGTTTTTCTTGATAGTGGTTATTTACATACTGCGTGATAAACTGCAATCGATTAATCACGTAGACCTTGCGTTGCCCCATCTCACTTTCAGGTGGTTTCTCCTTGGTGAATCTTTCAAGTAGTAGTAAAAGTACTTCATCAACAATCTGTTGCATTTTAAGATTCTTTAGTGGCTGGGTTGATGAGGCTAACCAGTAGAATTGTGTCAGTAAGCCCTGCAAATTGGAATACGCCAATTTTTGATCATTATTTAGCTTTTCGGGATAATTAATATCAATTTCTTGATGGTTTATTTCAGGATATAAATTGGCTACATAATCAAATGGGAAAATGATTGATAGTGTTTTACTACCCTTTTTAATCGTGGAATCAACACTATGAATTACTTGAGTATTTACCACCAAGATCTGTCCCATTTGAGTATCAAAATGTTTACCAGCAATTATAAAGTCTGTAATTCGGCCATCAAGGGTATAACTTAATTCAATCCCTCTATGCCAGTGCGGTGCAACATACTTGGGCACACCCGTATCCGTATTAAAAATAAAGTACCAAACTGGTAACGGACTAGTTGGTACTACTATCTCATGCAGCTTTATCTGTTTGTTTTCTGCCATTATAATTTCTCACAATTAACATGAATCAATAAGTTGTACAAAGCACCATAAAGGTTGGCGTTGTTCTTGAACTTAGTATCTACAATTTCTGGTCTAGTGAAGGTATTCTTGACCAATGGATTATCATTAAGCAGTTTATCATATGCTTCATTGATTCCCTTGACAACGATTGGTTGAGCTGAAATACCGCCACCAATCGCAATTACATCAAGGTCAACAACGGCCTGCATGTTCAGAATGACGACTGCTACTATGTGACAAAATTCATGGAAAATCTTTAGTGCAGTTTCATCCCCATCATTGATCGCTTTAAAAGCAGCTAAGCCATCGGTTTCATCTTTATTACCTAAAGCTTTATTAACCTTGCTAATCATGCCCACGGCTGAACCGAGTGTACCAGAGAAGCCGTCAAAGCCTTTGGCATTTACATCTAGATTAAGGAAACTTACTTCACCGGCCTGATAGTGAGCACCATTTAGCAATTTACCATTAACGATGATACCACCACCAAGACCTGTACCTAACGTAATTGAAGCACAATTCTTCATATCTTTCAGGCTACCAAGCCAATTTTCAGCTAAAACACTGGCCTTACCATCATTAATTACGGCTATAGGCAAATTGTATTTCTTATATCTTTTAGCAAAATCAACGCCGTCTAGGAATGGCAAAGCACCACCAAAGTGAATCTCGGTTTTAGCAATCTTACCAGGTGCACAAAAGGCTATTCCTTTAACTCCTTTATCTACGTATTTGACAACAATTTGATCAATCTCAGCTAGGAATTTTTCCTTATCATGAATAGTGTTTACTTTTTCTTTTTTAATAATCTGACCGGCATTATCAAGTTCAGCATATTTTACATTTGTACCGCCGATATCAATACTTAAATAGTTCTTCATATTGCATCCTTCTCTCCATAAATGCGTTTTCACATGTCATTTTATGGTTTTTCTATTGCTCGAACAAGTTAAATATTGATATTTAAAAAGAACGTTATTGACTCATTTTAATTGCCAAATCATCAGTTTTAGCTTATGCTGAAAACGATTACTAATTATACAGGAGGCTTAAAATATGAGA
>OODN01000953.1_pt1 | contig 12411 bp, 12 predicted proteins | sample 1671651 | NCBI WGS metagenome assembly OODN01 (sample SAMN06348178, study PRJEB24527) | human gut metagenome | biome: human gut; feature: ankylosing spondylitis patient; material: feces | host: Homo sapiens | place: China | collected 2015-10 | reverse complement strand
ACAAGCACGTAAAGTTCTGTTTAAAGTGAGTTCTTTCTTAGAAAAATAAAAAAAAGAGACCTACAATCAAGTCTCTTTTCGATATTTAACTGCCCCCTACATGAATTTGTAAGAACTTTTCATATTGAAAATAAACAAAAATGTTGAAATATAGCTGATTTTAGGGAAATACTTTTAGGTATTTTCAATGTCAGGATTTAAAAATGGGGCAAAAGTGGGGCAAAAACAAATTAACGAAAAAAATATCGAGTTCGTGCATCAAGTAAATGATAAATTGCAAGAATAAGTGCAACATTTACTCGAACTCATCCTCTAGAGCTTCACTAGCAGTTCTGTAAGCTAAACATTTTCGTGGTCGGTGATTGATATCATATAAAGCCTTGGTTCAGCTGACCTGACATATAGCAGTTTAGTTAAATGGGTTAATATTAGCGAGCCTAGTTGTTTGGCTCGCTTTTTTCATTATTTAATTTTCCGATGAAATTGTAGTAAATGTCAACCTGAATAATTCGATTGCGTTTCGTGCCAGTTGGTTTCTGAATAACAATCTTGTCAATCAGTTCATTCACTATTTCAATGGTTAATTTTGGAAGCTCTGTATATTTTGAAATTCTCGCCATAAACTTGGAGATATTCAAGCTATCTTCTTGTTGTTTGGCGAGTTTTTCAGTTAAATCAGAAATGGAAGTTTGAAGTTGTTTCTGTTCTTCTTCATAGCTCTGACTTAGCTTCACAAAGCGTTCATCTGAAATTTTTCCAAGTAGATTATCTTCATAAAGCTTCTGAATGATGCTGTCAATCTCTTTAGAGCGGTGTTCATCCTTTTGAAGTTGCTGGCGCTGGCGTTTATTGTTTTTGCTGAATTGAGCTTGGCTTTGCTGTTCTAACTTTTTCAAAAAGGCTTCTTGGTCGAAGTGGATTTCCTGAATAGTTTGGCGGAGCTTACCACTCACAATCTCAATCAAGGCAGATTTTTGAATATAGTGGGGATTTTCACAACCATCAATCGGCTTACGGTAGCCAGAACACTTGTAATGGTCGTGGTTGAGTCCATTTTTCTCTTGTGGGCAAAAATAATGCTTTCGCCCACAAGTTCCACAAAAGACTATTCCCGCAAACAAGTTTTCGTGACCAGCCCGATTTTTGTATCGTTGATTAGACCGCTTATGATTTCGCATTTTTCGAACAATATCAAAAGTTTCTTGGTCGATAATTGCTTCATGAGTATTTTTGAAAATCAGCCAATCTTCTTTTGGGTTATCTACTTTACGTTTGTCTTTATAAGATTTTGTCCGTGTTCGAAGATTGACCGTATGCCCCAGATATTCTTCACGCCCTAAGATAGCGCTTAAGGTTTCTCGTGTCCAAAAATACGGTAGAGTTTCCACATTTGGACTGGAGGAAATAGGTTTCAAACCAATTTCTATTCGGTGACGGTCTGGTTTAAAAATTTTGTCATTTTTTAAACCTTTTGAAATCTCTGAAAGACTTTTTCCACTTTTTGCTTCCTGGAAAATCCGCTTCACAACCTCACTGGCAACTGGGTCAACAATCCAATTTTTAGGGTTGTTTGGGGTTTTGAGGTAGCCATAAGGTGGATTTACTGTAACACGCTCGCCAGCTCTCGCTTTAGATTGCACCACTGCCCGAATCTTCTTGCTGGTATCCGCCGCATACATTTCGTCCATTAAACTCTTAATTGGTAAGAAAATAGAATTAGTTTCATTAGGCTTACTAGAATCTATGCCATCATTAAGAGCGATAAAGCGGACATCAAAGCTAGGGAAAGTAATTTCCGTTAGTTGACCAACCTTGATATAAGAACGTCCTAAACGGCTCAAATCCTTAACGATAAAGTTTGAAACTTGTCGATTTTCCACTAGTCTAAGTGCTTCCGAAATAGCTGGACGGTCAAAATTTGTGCCACTAAAGCCATCGTCAACAAACAAAATAGGATTAGGCAGTTTTTCATGTTTAACCACTTCCAGAAGAATTTTCTTCTGATTGGTAATTGAGTTACTATCTCCGTCCAGACCATCGTCTTGACTTAAGCGACAATAAACTACCGTAATATCTGAAAGTTTTGAAGTATCTACCTGTCTATAATCTGAAATTGTCAAAGTTCTGTTCATGTGTTTTTCTCCTTTTGGAGTTCACACACCTTATACCTCTATTATACCATTTTTACTACTGTTAAAGTAGTGATTTATCGCTTAAAATCAACCTTTCTAGTACATTTTCAAGATTGCGATTTCCAGTAAAACGGTGACGGATTAAGTAAGTCGTTCGACCAATTCGACAAATTTCATCGGCGGTGTGTAAAGCCTGTTTTGAATCTCTATCTTGATTCTTCTGGTTCATTCGAAACCCCTCCTTTGATATAATCTGAATATTCGTCCAAAGTAATCACGGTGAATAATTCCCAAAAATTGTAGAGTTCTTTTTGAATCACTTTCGAAATTGCCAGCTTTCGCTTGTCATCCGGCACAACCCACAAAACATAGGGGAAAACTTCCTTTTGTCGTTGTTCAATACCTGACCGATAATATTCAATATATTTCTTACAAGTATTTACGACACGCGCAAGACTTTCTGTGCTTCGGTCTATTTCCAGAAAATAATGGTCTTCGTAATCGTGATTAACTAACTCTAAATAAGCATCGGGCTTTAAAGTTCTGCCTATACCAGAGAGTTTTTGGTAGCTACGCCAAGAGTTCGGCTCAAAGGAAAAGATTTCAAGCGACAGTTTTTCTGAATTTCGAACAGTCTCTAGTGTCTCAACAAAGATTTCTGTAATTGCTAAAGTATGTTCAACGTGGTGTTGGGTTGGTTCATATTGATTTTTATAACGCAAAACAACAGTTTCATCTTGTTTTTTAAGGAATTTTAGTCCCTTAAAAGTAACTTGCCAAACATAAGAGGCAGAGCCACGGCGTGCGCCACCAACTCGTCGTTTTAAATGTGAAACCAATCCAGCTTTCTTCAGGCTTTGCAGTGCAAAATTAGTGCGGCGAATAGTAGTCTCAAATCGAGCGCTATCCGCGAAAAAGAGTCTGGCTAATTGGTTAGTGGTCGCAAATCTTGCTTGACTCAAAAAGTAAAGAATTTGCGTGTTGTTATCTATTTTGTAATTCCATTTCATCTGTTTTGTTCTCCATTAAAATTTAAAGGGTGTGTTCCTGTAAAATGTGCTTAGTTACGGAGTAAGTCGTGTGAGTAAAAATCCTGAAAACCTTTATTTGTCAGGGGCGAAAGAATTTTCTTCATCAACACGATTCGAAGAGCGATTGGAACGCTTTTTACGCCCTAAATCTGTTAATTTTTGATTAGAATCGTCATTTTTTGAAGCAGATTTTTCAAAAATATAGTTTTCGAATTGGCATTCAATTTCTGAAATATCTTGTCCGTATCGGCTCAAGCTATTTAAAAATGGCGTGCGACTATCTCTAATTTTTGGTTTAGGTGGGTAGGCTTTACCAATAATCCATTGATAAGTATTTTGTGAAATTTCAGTACGAATATATGCCCAAAATGGTGGTAAGCTGTAAAAATCTTCTTTATCAATCTCCAGAGTATATTTTGCCATTTCGCGAGCTTCATCAAGATTTAAGCCAAAAACAATTTTATTTGCAACATTAGATTCAATTCCAGCTTTTAACTGGGGTGACATCTGTGCAAGATGCTGGAAGCCGATATTCCAGCCAACATTAAACTGACGAGATTGCGAAAGTGCTTCGTCTAAGTTAGAATTGGGGATTCCTAGGAAACTCGGTGTCTCATCGATATAGATAAAGACCGATTGGCGTTTACTTGGCTCAACCGAAGACTGGCGCAAAATTAACATCCAGAGCATTGAAGTGATGAGGCTACCAATGAGTTTCGCAGATTCTGAACCGATTACCGATTTATTTAGTGGAATCAATACGATTTTTCGGCTTTTGAAGATTTCTGCAAGACTGAAATTTGGATTAGTTTGTCCCAACATTGCCCGAAGTTGCGGACGAAGCAAAAACTGTCGGAATTTATTCAAAATGGGGTTTAATATCTGGTGACGTTGGGCTTCACTGAGTAGCTCAAACCAGTTCCAGAAACTCTCCAGTCCAATTGGGTCTTTTAACTCTCTTAATAGTTTATTTCGAAAGGACTTATTAGTGAGCAAACTTGGTAACATCACTAAAGAGGTATTTGGAATTCTAGCAAGCGTTAGAAAACTGTGCGACAAAATGTCCAGCGAGTAAATTCCAAAATGTTCAGGATAAAGCCCTTTAAATAGTTCTAAAAGATAATCTGCGATAACTTCGGGTTCAATACCATATTTGGTGAGTTCAAAAGGATTGATGCCAACAACTCGTTTGGTGGTTGGTGAAATGACTACTGTATCTTCATCGTGTTCAGTTGGTGTGCGCTCTAAAAGTTCATGAGTAAGTTGACCTTTGGCATCCACCACAACTACACTATGATGTTTAGATTTTATATCTGATAAAATCAAATGACTCATAGTGGTAGTCTTACCACAACCTGTTGAACCGAGAAAAACGGTGTGCTTTTTGCCAGCTTGTGCTGAAATTTGAATTGGTCTTGGTTGACTTTCAACCGTTTGCGCCAGACTTCGCTGAATCTTCCGATTAATATTGTAGCCCAAAGGCGGAGTCACTAATTTAGGGTGAACATTTGGTACGCCTGCAATATTTTCTTCACCAATTGGTAGAAGTAGAAAACAAGCAAGGTCTGAAATTCCCAAGCTATAGGGATAAGCCCAAGAAGGTTGTGCTTGATTTAGTTTTTGGATAGCTAATGGTTTTAATTCAATTGTTGCATTTGATTCCATCATGCGAAAACTACTTAACAAGCTATCAAAAAATTCTTTTGTTCGTAAAATACTGCGAGATTGGACACCAAGACGAATTTCACACTTAAAAGTAGATTGGTTTAATTTTTGTTTTATCAGCTTTTTGGAGTTTTCGGAAAGCTCAGGAATATTATTTGTAATTACTTGATACCATTTAGCGGATAAATTCGGCAAATCTTTTGGCTGCGGCCGAGGTGGTGAGCCTGCACCAATGACCAACTGAACAACTACTGTTTCATCTGGCTGAAGTATTTTTGAAATTGCAAGGCTTGAACGTATCATGTTTTCTACAGAGTCCGTTTTTAAAGCATAGTGAGATTCTTTGATGTTCACTAACCGTGCAACCGAAAGTTTTTCGCGTTTTGGAGCTCTTGAAAACTGAATAGCTCGGTGCGATTGAATTAGTTGGCTGATATGTCGCTTGTCTTGTTCTTCTGTTCCTAGCAGATAGTGTACACGATTCTTAGATAATCGAATTTCAAAAATAACCGCTTTGCGCCGAGTTAACCCCACCAGTTGACCCAGCATAGATTTCACATCATCTATTTTAAACGGGCGCATCCAGTTGAGTTCACTCCAAGATAGTGTTTCAAATTTTCTTTTCATCTCTACCTCCAATCTTTAGTTTTAATAATCCGAAAGGTAAGCCAGCCGATGAAAACGACCGCCGTCATCAAAACTAAGAACCACCAAATTTCCAGAATTAGTTTAACCGCCCAGTTAATAAGCCAAGCACAAGCAACAAATCCAAGAATATATGCCATTAGTTTTTTCATGGCTGGTCTCCTTTCTGCCTCCATTTATACAAGAAAGTTGGTGAAAAGTTAAATTTAGCTGCCTTCAGTTTTAAGAGCGATTGGAATGAAATTTAAGCAATGAAACAGTAGTATATTTCAACATATTTTGACCATTTGTCTAGTCTAAACAGTCCTTTTATTTTCTTGAAATTTTTCGCATTTCTGCTTTAGCAACCAAGAAAAGTTCATTGATTTCTTTCCGTTTTTCCAGAAATTCTGCCAGGGCAATTTCTTCTTCACTACAGTGTTTTTTGTCTTCTGGTTTTGGTTTTTCGAACCAATCCCAAATAAATATGGCAACGACGATAATCATAAAAGCTATAAAGTAATCCATCATAAAGCTACCTCATTTCATCTTTTCAGTAGCATAATAAGTGAATGCTTTAAGAATATAATCTGTATACTCTTTAGCTTCAGGAGTATTTTTAAGTATTTCAGACTGAGTAAGTGCCAAATTGCCCACTTTATATAAAATATCGTTAGCTAGAAGCTCTAAGGCTTGATTATCTGCCATCGCTTCGCTTAGAGTTTTGGCGACTTTTAACTGATAGGGATTAACAAGTTGAGAAAGTTCTACTTTGGGGGTCGATTTTTGAATATGATTCATGAGATTTCTCCTTTGATTTTGATATAATTGTTTTAAGTTAGCTAACTTATGGTTTTATTATAGAAAAGACCAAGCGTGATTTGTTGCCAATAATCGTGCTAAAATCTTGCCAGTTTCGGAGGTGTTTGATGTTTGATATTCCTAGTCTATTTTCTATTGTTTTAAAACACACCAATAAAACGACTTGGTCTGATAGAAAGAAAGTTAGCGTGGGCTTATCACTCGTCTTACACGAAGACTCTTTGGCTTATCTAGCGGACACAAGTTTCAATAAATTATTTACAGGACAAAATAAAGGAAGAACCCTTTACGGAATCGTCCAAGATGAAATAACAGAAAAATGCTTTTCCAGCTACATCTTTCAGGCTGAGAAGCGATTAAGCGACACCAACTATAAAGAAAATAAGTTTTTGTTGGTTGATGTTTTAGAAGATTTTTTTGAGCTAATAGAAGAATCGCAAAATCTGCCAAAGTCTGTTTTATTAGGCTTAAAGAAGTCTTACAAGCTAAACCATCAAGACCGACCTTATCTTTTTCTAGCTGAGTGTTTATTTTATGCGTTAGGTTGCCGGCATAACAAACAGCAACAGTATTTTGAGCTAGACTTTAGCCAAGAAACAAAAGTTGTCTCAAAACCATTAGAAGAGCTTGTATCACGAACTAACGGCTATTCGAAACGCATTACTCAAGACTTAAATCGTTTTTCAGAAGAAGAACTTCAACTATTCAGAAAAATAGCCCCTTTTACTTTTTATGATGAATCTTACGATGAGCTCTCTGACGATTACATTTTAGATTATTACTTGATTTCTCACGCTGATTTTCTAGATTTATTCACTAAATATGGTGTCAAAGGAAATGACATTTCAAGATTGAAAGAATACGGTTTGATTTCTGGTGGTGGCAGACATGAGATAATCGTGGAAAAAGGAGAACTATCTGGCTTCCAAAATGATAACCTTGTTTTAACCTTCACCACTGAATCTGACAAAAGAATAACATTAGAATATAGCGCCTTTCACTTAACAGATACCGCCAAAGCCTTGATTGAGATTCTAGGGGTTGAGACTAATGATGAGTTTTTCCAAGGTTTGTCAGATAGATTTAAGGAACGCTTAGCTGGGATTGAGGTTATTATGGAGGTTTATAGTGTGGATAACTTAGAGTGAATCTGAATGTTTTTGTGGTATAATTGATATTATTAAACTGAATAGGATTACTAAAATGGAAGAAAAGCAAGAACAAGTTAAAAGTTCTCGAGGTAAATTTAAACCCGAGATGAGAAATTTATCAAATGAAGATGTAAAGGAGATACTACTTCAAAAAATTTCCGAGGAAGAGCTTTCTGTCCCTGAAAGCGAGGATGACAATATTCTACTTTCCAAAATTGACAGTAAGGAAGATAAATTTAATGTTGTATCGCTATTTAGTGGTGCTGGTGGTCTTGATTTAGGACTAGAATTAGCTGGTTTAAGCAGTATTGTTGGTGAAGAAAAAGCCATGAGCTATTTCAAAGCTGGAAAAGATACATTCAATAAGTACCGTTCACAAAGTATTTTTCATACAATCTATACGAATGACATGTTCAAGGAAGCTAACATGAGCTATAAACTCAATTTCCCTGAAACAATTATTCAGCACGAAAAAGATATTAGGAAAGTAGCCCATTTTCCAAAATGCCAAATCATGATTGGAGGATTTCCCTGTCCGGGTTTTTCTGAGGCAGGTCCTAGATTAGTAGATGACCCTAGGAATTTCTTGTATATTCATTTTATTAGAGCACTTATTCAGACGCAACCTGAATTTTTTATAGCAGAAAATGTTAAGGGGATGATGACTTTAGGTCATGGCGAGGTCTTAAGGCAAATCATTACTGACTTTGCTGCTGCTGGATATACTGTTACTCCTCATTTAGTTAACGCTAGAGAGTACGGAGTTCCTCAATCGAGAGAGCGAGTGTTTCTGATTGGTGTTCATAAAGAAAAAATTGAAAAGAAATATGGCTTTCATTATCAATTACCCGCTCCTACTCATGGAGAATATAATGAAGTTAATTTATTAGAAGAAAAACAACCTTTCGTAACATTAGAGCAAGCAATCGGAGACTTACGGGACGATCCAGGTCCAATTTTCCAAGGAGAATATTCAACAATTTACATGAGTCGAAATCGAAAGAAAGATTGGTCAGAACAGTCTTTCACTATCCAAGCCTCTGGTAGGCAAGCTCCCCAACACCCAGATGGTGAGCCTATGACTAAGGTAGGTAAGAATAAATGGATATTTAATGGTAATAATAATCGAAGATTGTCAGTGAAAGAAATCGCCCGCATTCAAACATTTCCAGATTGGTTTGAGTTCTCGGATGGGGGAAATCTAAATATTAAAGAAAATGGAAGAATTGATAAGATTTACAAACAAATTGGTAATGCAGTTCCGGTTTTATTGGCTAAAGCTATTGCACAACCAATTTCGGACTTTATTTGTAAAGAAATTCTTAAGGAAGGATGATATGAGTACAGATACTTTAACAGCTATAATCAATATAATTAATTCCGAAACTGTAGTATTAGGTGGTAGTTTAAAGTCTGTGTCCAATCGGGCAAATTTAATGGGTGACGCCTTAGAAGAATACATGCAAGAAGCATATTCTGGAACTATTGGCGAAACAAATAGAGATATTAAACTACAAAGAATTAATGACGTTTTTTCTTACACAGGAAACAATTCAAATCCACCGGATGGAATGATTAAGGGCGGTGAAGCCATAGAAGTAAAGAAAATTGAGAGCAGAGGTTCGCAGCTACAACTTAACAGCTCTAATCCTAAATCTAAGCTATACAAAAGCGACCCTCGACTTAATAGCAAAGCTATTAGTGCTGAAGAATGGACTGAAAAGGATTTTGTATATATTGTTGGCTTCATTGATAAGAAATCAAATAACCTGAAAGAGCTTGCCTTTATCGATTCTTCTCTTTATTGTGCCGACAAAGAGATATATGATAGACCATTTACTAAAATTAAAAAAGGTATCTTAGAGATTCCGAATGTAGAATTTAATGCTGACACCAAAGAACTTGGTAGAGTTAATAAAGTAGACCCTCTAGGGATAGCCAGTTTAAGAATTAGAGGAATGTGGCTATTAGATAATCCATTTAAAGTTTTTTCGGATATTTATAACCCCCAAGATGGTGATTTTAATCTATTTGCTCTTATTTCGAATGAAAGATTTGAGAATAGCAACAATAAGGAAGAACTAGTAAAAATGTCAAAATCTATAACAAACCTAACAATCACTGATGAAATCGTGAAAAATCCAAATAACCCCGCCAAACTAAAATATTGCAAAAAGATAACCTTTCATTTTTAACCATAAGCGGAGTAACCGATGAGTTTTACAAAAAAGCAAATATCAAACTTTTTGAGTGGTAAAATACTTTTTAGATTCACTATTTCCAATGAGTTCATTATAGCCTTCAATGAGCATGAGGAACTTTTTACTTTTGATGAAATTGAAAAGGTCGTAGAAAGTAATTTGGTTTATTGGAAAACAATTTCAGACAAAACTCCTAATAATTTTTATTCAAATTGGCAAAGTTTAAGTGACAGAATCGCAACCATTCGGAAATATTTTACTGAACTTGAAGAATTTAACCTAGACGATGTTGAAAATTATCTTTACTATAACCTATCAACTAGCCGAGAATCTAGGGAACAAAATAGTTTTACTTATATTTTGGCAATTTCTTCACCGATTGATAGAGACGCTGAAATCCGTAAGATAAAGAGCTTTGTATCATTTTATATTCAACAAACTAACACTTCTGTTGAAGAAGCGGTAAAATGCTTTATACGGTTATCTAAAAACCCTGAACTTACTGGTAGCTATTTGTCAAATTCTTCAAAATATCAATTTTATCCAGCATTATATTTGCTTAGGAAGAATTTTTCAAATATTCGAGAGGATGTCTCCGATTTTGAAACAAATATAGTGTCTCCACTAGCTAGAAAATTAGAGGAGATTTCAGCGGAGTCGGATGAGCAATATAGAGAAATTACAGCATTTACAGAAACTAAGCATAATGAAATCCAACAACAGTTCGATAATAAGGTTATAGAATTAGAGGAATTTCAAAAATCAATAAATAATTGGCAAAAAGATAAGCAGGATAGACTTGCTAATTTAGAGGAGACTTATAAAAATAAACTCTCTCTGGAAGCACCTGAACAACTTTGGAATGAACGTGCTGAAGAATATCGAAAACGAGCTAGAAGCTGGACACTTGCTCTCGTCGCTACTGTAATTGTTTTAATTTGGATAGCCAAACAATTAGTCCTTGTGATACATAACTATTCTTTAAATATTAAAAAAGAAATCCCTTTTATCTCGGAATCATTCATATTTATCTCTGTTATCTCGTTCTTTATTTATATAGTTAGAGTATTGATAAAAATTGTGATGTCTAATCATCATTTATCCGCTGAGTACAAGCAGAAAGCGGCTTTGACCAGATTTTATCAATCTTTAACTTATGCTGGAACGGATATTGATAGAGAGGAACGACTAATAATTATCAATTCACTATTTAGCAGAGTTGATACTGGGTTGGTAAAAACAGATAATTCAAATGATAGTGAAGCAATTTTAGCAATTCTATCAAAGAATATAAAATAAAAAACGGCAATTTGCCGTTTTTTATTACTCTTATAAGGTATGTGAACTCAGATTTTCTTAAACTGCTGAATGTCATACTTCCTTCCCAAAGCTTTTTTATGTTATAAACTCATTAAAAGAACCCCCAGTTAGATTTGGAATATTTTTTATTCTGTGTCACATAAAAATAAATAAAATGAATGGCTATAGCTAGAGCGAAGATGGTTGCAATACTCAGCACTATTGTAGGATTCGAAGCGAAAACCAAAGAGAGAATCAAGGCAGCCAGATAGAGTGTCGCTTGAGCACAGTAGTAACTTTTCGAATAGCGAAGATAGTTTTTGTTATAGGGCCCATTTGCTAGGACAGCAGCTTGGAAGAGGCCAATTCCGATATAAAAGAAGCTGATTGCAACGAGAAGATTAGCCTCAGGATTCAGAAGAAAACCCATCGAAACTGTCATCAACATAAGCCCAATGAAAATAGGATAGTGACTATAAATTATAAATAATCCCTTTTGATTGGATCCTTCGTCAATAGCATGGTCAAATTCACCAAAATAAAACAAGAACAGAGAAAGCATGATAACGAAATTAAGAACCGAATATATCGAGAAATTCTCAACTGTAAAGAAGTTAACTAGCCCAATAACCATCTCTCCAAACGTAATAATGACAAGAAGGGAGACGCGCTCGATTAAATGGGGAAAATTTACCTGGAAATGCTCATCTTTAGTAATCAAGAAAATTGGCACAATAAATGTTAGCAGAATACTAGCAATAAAGATATAGACTCCAACGTAAATAGGAAAAAGAGCTGCCAGATAGACTCCTAAAGTTTGTAGACCTGTTAACCATAGAAAACCTTTGATACTTTCCTGATTAGCATTATCGGTTAATTCTCTAAAAAATTCAACCAAATATTGAAAAAACAAGGTAAGGGTTAATGTACCAACAGCCCAACAGGTATAATAGAACCATTGTTGCCAATTGTATCCAATCATATTGGACATAAAGAGCATAAGTCCCATGTTGATAAACATGATTACCATGTTAAATAACGAGTTTGTTCCATAGCGATTGGTATAAATGGTTTGAATCATCCAGGAATTGATGATAACCATGACAGAGATGAAGAAATCAAGTAAAGAATCCCAAGCCACAACACCGCTATGAAGAGGGTGAATTAAAGCAGTTGCTTTTGAAATTGCAAAAACAAACACTAGGTCATAAAATAGTTCTGAAAATTCTACACGTTTATGCTTAATAAGAGTTGCCATCTTAAGACCTTTCTATTCTAGAAGTACAATTTATTATAACAGAAAATGGTAATGAGAGAAAAGGAGATGCTTAAATAACTTCATGTGACGCGAATTGTCAAAACCTTGGAGCACATTTACCTCATGTACCAACTCACAGGCAGAGTGTTTGATGATTGATAATGAAGAATGGGTAATGAAAAAATTATCGAAATGGATAGGGAATATCCCTTTTTATTTTGCTTTAAA